>Ga0256845_1000016_pt1 | contig 138146 bp, 120 predicted proteins | sample RiftiametaG_FD_189101 | JGI IMG/M metagenome (GOLD analysis project Ga0256845, IMG submission 189101) | Tube worm associated microbial communities from hydrothermal vent at the East Pacific Rise, Pacific Ocean - Riftia | ecosystem: Host-associated > Annelida > Integument > Unclassified ...
GCGTGATGGGACGGGCACGGCGGCCTCCTCTCCGTATTTGTTCGCTCATGCCCTGTAGACGACACTTCACGTGCAAAATTCATCGTTCCGTACCAATCGGGTGGTTTTACGGACTCAGGACACTAGAACAAGAGACCCCCTACCGCGCAGAAGCGAAAGCATCGATCATCCTCTCGTATTCTTCGACATTTTGTTGCTGCGTACGGTGACTGGCATACAGCGAGTTCCTCCGCTCGTTGCTCCACACATCCAACCTCTGCTGTTCCACGATGTATATTGCGCGTTTCTCGACCATCTCCTGCGCATTGGCGAGCGCGGCCTCATACACGGCAAGATACTCGGCGTCGCTTGTCTCTTGCGTCATGTTAAAATATGGCGAAAAAGGATAGGCCTCGATCTCAATTGCCCCGCCTCGCAATGCCGGCGCCTCGCGTCCGACCCACGCCGCACGCAGACATGCGGCCAACTGAGCACAATCGGGGGACACTACAGAAGAATCATTCCACAACGATTCCACCTCGACCACCTGAGACACACCATCCACTTCCATGATCACAACACGCTGTTTGGGCTCGCACTCTTTTACCGCACCGTAGGCCCGACGATGGTGCCTCAGTCTACATTCTATGATTTTGTCTCCGAATTCTCCCTCCGTCACCCTTCCAGTTCGCCACCCCAACATCTCCTCGATCTGTTCAAAACGCGGCCCGAAGATATCATCTCCGAATTCAATCTTCTCGAGGTCCTCCGGTATCGCCACCCCCTCTTTTCGGCTGCGTTGATTTGCAAGATCGATTTTTCGGGAATCAAGCTTGTGAACTTGGGCAACGGCCCTCGATTCGCCGTCATCGCCGTGAATCCCCTGCGAATCGAGCAAAGTGTTTGTTGAGCTGTCTCGAATAGACAGCTGCGTGAGCTGCAACCTAAACATGAATACGGCGAAGACAAATCCAACGCCGATCCAAAAAACCAGTCGAACCTGTCTTCTCCGCATGTTCATCGCCTACTTGTTGTCTTTACAGGTGTCCCCGGAGACACAGCTAAAATTGTTCGTTGCACACTGCAACGACGCGGCCCAAACCATGGGACGTCCTGTCCCTCCCGAGGGTCCCCAAAATGTACTCCTCGCTTCGGCGGTCGAGGAACCGAGCATTCCAACGGTGATCGCCATGCCTATCGCCAAACCGAAGAAACCTTGGATGATCTTCTGGCTTCTTGTCATGTAGCGGCGTATCTCAGCCTATGTCAAGTCGGGACATACCATCATCGTTTGTACATTATTGAAGATACTTGTAACCGTTCGTAATATTTTCTCCGCTCCGACCTCTGATTTGACCGTGATCCCTGAATCCGATCCGAGACCTTGCCGTTCGACTCGGAGTTTCCGCCGAAAACCTCTACGATTAAATCCGCGTGGAGGATGGGAACAACGAGAGGGTCAAGCGATCACGCATCAAGCGAGACACCCCAAAGGCCTTGGCTCCGTACGCCAGAGAGACCTCGATGAACAAGAACCCGAGGTCGAGCTCAAAAATGGTCTTTGAAGACCGCGGAGAAACATAGAGCCTCCCCCGAATCTAGGCGATGCTGATCTAAAGACCTAAAGGACAGGTCAAAGCATGTCGCGCGCCCGGGACGGGCGCGATGAGACAACAGCGAAGGGCTACACTCGAGCCTGGGATACCCCTGCCCAAACGTTTTCGAATCGAAACTCACAACCTCGAACGTTGTAGATGCCCCTAATAGTCGGTCCGGGAGAAACGCCAGCAGCCGAGACCTAGACTAGCCACGATCCAAACAAAGGCAGTTGCGAACGGCGGCCATGTCATTAGTGGAACATTGAGTGTGCTCAACAGTGCCTGCTCCTTCAGCAACGTGAAGTTGGGCATCAAGATGGGATAAAGTTCGGCGATCTTATCGAGCCCCCCCCAGCCCATCCTCGCAAAGACACCGCTTTTTTGTGCGGCAAGCAGCGCTCCCATTCCGGTATCGACCACAATGTAGAGGGCCAACCCCACGACCGTAGAGAGCAACGGGCTGCGCGTATGCACTCCGAATACAGCGATCATCGCGTAGAGCAGTGCCGCCACCATGATCTGCAAGGGCAAGACCGCCAGCACCCCAAACACCCAAACACCAGACCTGAATCCTAGACCAAGAAAGACCAGCGAATAACTGATCAACATCAACATCGAAAAAAGTCCGAGGCCGCCAAGGTATTTTCCGAGATAGATCTTCCAGCGACGGAGGGGCTTGGCCAAGACCATATCGATCGCCCCCCCCTCTAGCATCGCCGGGAAATATCCAGAACAAGCGATGATAAAGAGCCACATGCTCAGCGTGTAGAGGATATTCGCCGTCCAGTAGGCGTAGACCTCGGCGCCGCGCTGGATGGCCGGAACGGAGCTTCCGGCCATCATCGCCTGCTCGCGTGCCGACAGCGTTAGCGCAGGCAGCGTGTCCCCTGCCGAATCGACGAACCCGCTCGATCCCTCGTTCGTTCCGGCGGGTTCACTCGTGACCGAGGCCACGTACAACCCATTCCAGAAGCTCTCCAGCAGGTCTGAAGACTCTTCCGCCCCAAAGAGAACAATATGGTCCTCACCGTCACTACCGGTCCGTGTCCCCACGGCCAGGCTCGCCCCGATGCACAGAGCCAGCGACACCACCCCGAGCACGACAAAAACCGCCTGCTGCCGTGACTGCCGCCAGGTATCAAGAACAATCGCTCCTATCGCACTCATCGTTTGGTCACCTCAGTCGATCCACCATCGGCTCGTATCAATTCGACAAAGGCCTCTTCGAGGCCTACCCGACCCGGATCGATCGCAAAGACGGCGATGTTCCGCGCGCGTAGCAAGTCGATGATGGTCGAAATTTCTTGCTCGTTTTTTAGCGAGATCGTGAATTTCTCACCGGTATCGCTGCCCACCGCCCCCGCGGCCGCCCGCTCGGCCCCTCGCTCCGTGAACGAGCACCATGCCTCGGCGTCGATCGGGCCCGTTCGAAAACTTACGCTCAGTGCATCGGAGCTCGCGCCCTTTGTTCGCCCGGTAAACTCGTCAATCGGTCCCTGCTGTAGAATCCTGCCATCTTTTAGGATCGCCACTTCATCGCAAAGAAGCTCGATCTCCGACAGGAGATGCGAGTTGATGAACACCGTCGTCCCGCGCTCATTCAAATCCCGCAGCACGGACCGCAGCCCCTCCCGCGCAATCGGATCAACACCATCCGTCGGCTCGTCCAGAAGAATCAACTTGGGGTCCCCGAGCAGAGCCTGAGCAATCCCCACCCTCTGAGCCATGCCCTTCGAAAACTTGTTCACCTTCGTTTTTCGCCATGCCCGCAACCCAACGAGATCGAGTTTTTCGTCGATCTGCTGTTCCAACGCGGCCCCGCCCATCCCCGCCAGCCGCCCGAAGTAACGACAGACTCCTTCTGCGTTCAAATACGAAGGAAAACGGTGCCCCTCGGGCAGATATCCGACCCCGACCCTCGCCTTGTGTGAACGAATATCAACCCCGTGGATCGAACCACCGCCCCCGCTCGGTCGGACGATCGAGAGCAGAGTCTTCACGAGCGTTGATTTTCCTGCGCCGTTCGGTCCAAGCAGCCCAAAACAGCTGCCTCGCGCGACTCGTAAGTCCACCCCCCGCAACGCACAAACCCCGCCACTGTAGGTTTTTTCAAGCGCGACGGTTTCGATTGCATAGTCCACTTGTCGGTCTTCAAATCCTTCTCGCTAGACTGAACCACGCGACATCAGCCATCGCAAGCATGGAGCGCGGCCCCTGGCTAGACCACATTCCAACCCATCCTCCACCACGCGGACATCAAGGCGGTCCCGGGATATGTAGGCTACGGACTGTCCTTGGAAGCCGGCGGGAGGATCAGCTGCTCTTCTTGGGCAAGCATGCCAAGACCCACAGCGAGCCGAGCCGCCAACATGGCACGCCCGCTCACCAGTCCCTGACGCAAGGTCCAACCGCCAACCAACAAACCGAGGCCCCAGACGATCCCTGCGACCGACGGTATACCGAAGTGATAGGCGAGCATGCCGATCAGCCCGGTTCCGAACCACAATTGGAGCGCAATTTTGGCGGAATCAAGGGTGGGAGGGGCATTTTCGGCAGCATGCGCAGACACCCGCAGCACAAATTCACCATCGTGAATCTGCAGGGCGACTTGATCGCGAGGTACCTTTAAAAACCGTAACATCGGCCCGATCGACTTCGCCATCTGCTCTTGTTTAAGCACGGTACGGCCACTCAATACGATGGTTTTGTCCTGGGGGTCCTGAACCACCATGGCGCCCTTAAAACCCTCGGTATAGGAGTCCAGTTCTTCTTCCCTCGCGTCGAGACCCACCTCCTTTGCGGCGGCCACTTTAATACGGTGCTCGTCTCCGCTCCAGGCGGGACCCTTTCCTTCGTCGTCCATGGGCACCAACGAACCGTGTCTCTCGTCTTTCATCTCAGTCCCTCCCCTGCTCGGCCTGTGCCCGCATCGCCGTGGCCACGCAAGCCGGCACGTAACGAGAGATGTCTCCCGCATAGCTCGCTATCTCACGAATCAACGACGAGCTGACGTACTGAAGCTCGGGTCGGGGCACCAAGAAAACAGTCTCGATCCCCGGCGCCATATCTTGGTTTGCGAGACCCATCTGAAACTCGGACTCAAAGTCGCGCGTGCCTCGAACCCCGCGAAGGATCACCCGCGCATCCCGTCGCCGACAAAAATCCACTGCGAGGCCCTCAAACGGAGCGCAGGATACATTTTTCACATGGGCAAGGCTCTCTGAGATCAACCGACATCGTAGATCGACCGATAGAAAGCCAGACTTCACCGGGTGCTGTCCTACCGCGACGATCACCGTGTCGAACAATGCCGCCGCTCGTTGAACGAGGTCGACATGGCCGTGTGTCAAAGGATCGAAGGAGCCGGGATAGACCGCGATCAAGGGCCTGCGTGCCGAGTCGTGGGTTGATCCGCTCACGCAAGGAGTATACTTCGCGTGCATGCGCCCGTCCGCTTCGAATCGGATTCTCCTCTCTTCTGTCCTCGTGCTAGGTGCCGCACATGGCGCAGGTTCCTGTCAATCCTCGGCAAGACACGGCGTGGAGGCCGAGACCCATGCCCAGAAAAACGACACCGGGACCGCGGATGCGCCCACCCCGAGCCCGGTGGCGCAGGTTCGCGAAGGTGCCACCGTGCCCCGGCGCAAACAATTTGGAACGCCCCCCGCCCGGCGTGAGGGCCCACAACTCCATGAGGTTCCGCTGGAGCGGGTTCTTCAACAGGCTGAGGCCGCGCTCACTGCCGGCGACCCCATCACTGCCCAGCGCCTCGTGAGCCAATGCGCCAACAAGATCCCCGCGAGTGCTCGCTGCGATGGCGAGTACGGCCTTCGATTGTCCAAGCATACCCGGCGCTCACGCGAGACCCTCTATTATCTACAGGCAGCGGCCGAGACCGATGACCCGAGGGCGGGAGAAGGCCTCTACCGACAAATCTCGAACGAGTTGCGAAAGCGCGGCGAATACGGCGCGGCAGAGGCGGCTGCGCGCCTCGCTCTCGCCCGCAAAAGCAGCGTCGACAATTTTCGTGCTCTCTCCAATGCACTCGTCAGTGTCGCCAACCGGCGCAGCGAGGCGGCCGATGCCCTCGCCAGCGCCCGCCTCCTAAATCACGACACCGCTCTTTTGCACGAGGAAGCAGTTTTACGAGCCCAAGTCCGGGGCGAAACCCGCCGGGCCATCGCCCTGTTTGAAGAATTTCGGGCCCAAACAAGCGACGGACCTTCGACGGCCAAAGACGACGCTCTTGAGGCAAGGATCAACGAGCTAAAACAGCAGGCCCAAGCCGACGACACGCCCGCCTCATCATCGAAATAGCCACTCACCATGACCGACGGTCCACTACCGAACGATGCCGCCATACGCAGGGTTCTTCGCTGCTACCCCAGCATCGCCAACGACGTTTCCATCGGCACGCTCACCGGCGGGTTGATCAATCAAACCTATGCCGTCGGTGTCGACCACATTCTGCAACGGGTCCACTCAATATTCCCCGCCCAGGTCCACGCAAACATCGACGCGATCACCCGCCGAGCCCAGTCTCGCGGTCTCACAACACTAACCCTAGTACCAGCCCTCGACGGTAGCCTGTATGTGGGCGATCACGGTTCGCCGCGCTACGGAGGGCTGTGGAGAATCATGACACGCCTCCCCGGCGAGACACTACATACCATCCCCAGCCCTAAGCACGCTCGCTCGGCCGCGAAACTCGTCGGACAGTGGCACCGCGCCCTTGAGGGCCTCGTCCACAGTTTTGTCGGCATGCGGTCAGGAGTACACGACTTCGCCCGCCATCGGGCCGCGCTGCTCAACACCCTAAGGACTCACCACGAACACCCCGCCTTCGATGCCGTCGCAGAACTCGCCGGCTCGCTGGTGACGGCATCGCAAGCGATTCCTCAGCGAAACAAGCTTGCGACCATCCTGGGCCACGGCGACCTTAAGACCAGCAACATCCTGTTCTCGGGCCATGAGGCCACCGCGCTGATCGACCTCGACACGGCCGGTCCAATCGCCCTCGATCACGAGCTGGGTGATGCCTGGCGTTCCTGGTGCAATACCGCGGACGAAGATGACCTCGAAGCCTCCTTCGACCTCAAGATCTTCGCCGCGTCGGTCGCGGGCTACTACGCGGGGCTCGGCGCAGTTCCCGAGCATTCTGTCCGCCGAGAACTTCTCTACAGCGTTGAACGAATTAGCCTCGAGCTTGCCATGCGATTCGCAACCGATGCCCTCCTCGAGAGCTATTTCGGATGGAAGCCAGAAAAATTTCCAAGCGCAAGCGCCCACAACTTTGTCCGTGCACGCAGTCAATGGACGCTGCATCAGCGCTGTATCGAATCTCGAAGCGCCCGGGCGCAGATTCTCGACGTCAGCCCATAAAAAGACCCAGGGAGCGCTCGCGCGCGGCCTGGGTCTTTTATGGGTACCGGGCCCGCGCTTACTCCAGAAAATCCTTGAGGTGACTCGCTCGGCTAGGCTGACGTAATTTGCCCAGAGCCTTGGCCTCGATCTGCCGGATCCGTTCGCGCGTCACGGCGAAATCACGCCCGACCTCCTCGAGGGTGTGATCCGAGGCCTGACCGATGCCAAAACGCATACGCAAGATCTTCTCTTCGCGAGGAGTCAGTGTGCTCAACACGCGGCGTGTCTGATCGCTAAGGCTATTGTTGGCAACAAAGGAGGACGGATTCACCGCGTTTTTGTCCTCAATGAAATCGCCCAACGAAGAGTCGCCATCCTCTCCGAGCGGCGTCTCTAGAGAGATCGGCTCCTTGGCGATCCGAAGGATCTTCCGAACCTTGTCCACCGGCATGTCCATCTTCGCAGAGATCTCCTCATGCGTCGGCTCGCGTCCCAGCTCCTGCACCAACATGCGTGTCGTGCGAATCAACTTGTTGATGCTCTCGATCATGTGCACGGGCACTCGGATCGTTCGGGCTTGATCCGAAATCGCACGGGTGATTGCCTGGCGAATCCACCAGGTCGCATAGGTCGAGAACTTGTACCCACGCTGGTATTCGAATTTCTCGACGGCCTTCATCAGGCCAATATTTCCCTCTTGAATCAGATCGAGGAATTGAAGACCGCGATTGGTGTATTTTTTTGCGATCGAAACAACGAGCCGGAGGTTGGCCTCAACAAGCTCAGATTTTGCTCGCTCCGTATTCTCTCGAGCTCGCTCCAGCTGACGACGGATCTCAAACATCTCTTCACTCGTAGTGCCAGTCTGTTGCTCTACGCGGCGAATCCGTTTGGTCGCCACTTTCATGCGGGCGACAACCTCTTGAATTTCCCAGGGGTGGAGACCCAACCGTCGACAGAGCTTAAACTCCTCCTCCTCGGTCAGGCGCACACCGCCGAAAATTTGCGTCAGCTCGTCGAGCTCAACTCCGGCTCGGCGTTTGCAGTCATCGAGCTCCCGCCGGGCGCGCTGAAGCATGTCGACAGTCTCGAATAACTCGTGAACCATCTTGTCGATCGATTTCGCAGTCAGGTTCATTTCGCGAATCGTGCTTGCGCATCCATCAAGCTGAACTGCGATGCGCTTTCGAATTTCGACCACTTTTCGAGCCCGCAATGTGGCGGCGTCTTCGTCGGGTTGGCCTGCGGCCGCGACCACAGCGTCGACCGATGCTTGTACATCGCCAATACCCTCTTCAGAGAGTTCTTCGTCCATGCCAGAGGCAGACTCCGATCCCGTCCCATCTCCGCTATCGTGGTCCGCAAAGTCGCTTGTCACTCCGGAAAAGCTCGCCACCGAGGACGGTGTCTCGACGATCGGCACGACGATCGCGGGCGAGCAATCGCCAAGGCCCGCGGAACTGAGCGCCGTCCCGCCAGAGCTGATCTCGGGGCGCGTGGGCTCGGGCGAAGGGACACTGACCGGCGGCGTCGGAAGGGCCGAAGCGGGTTTCGGAACCGAAGATCCGGCGGCGACCTCGGCTTCGGCTTCTTCTTGAAGCACGATCAACTGCTCGCGGTATTTCTCGATCTCGCGCTCGTGCCGACGCACCTTCTTAAGTTGAACACGCATGTTCTCCAGCGCCATCTCCTGATTTGCCGCTGGTGGATTCCCGGATGCTGCATCGGTTGCGTCACCGTCCTTTGGCATGATGACCCGCAGGGCATCCTTGATCCGAACTTGGCCCCGCTCGACCCGCTCACAGAGATCGCAAGTGAACGCGCCCGCGATCGGACTGCACAACACAACATCGAGCACAGACTTCTCGCCAGACTCGATGCGCTTTGCAACCTCGACCTCACCCTCTCGTGTGAGCAAAGAGATCGATCCCATTTTTCGCAGGTACAAGCGAACCGGGTCGATGTTCCGCGTGTCGTCAGTCACGGTTCCCTTTCCGGACTTGTTCGTCGTAGCGGGAACGATCGGGGCACCCGCGAGTCGGGTCGGAGCTGTGGAGACTTTGGAAGAATCTTCCGGCATGGATTCGCCTATCTGGACGTCGCAGCGGAAAACTAGAAACCCCACAGAGGTGGGGCTGGGCCGCGAGACGTGGATAGGAGGCTACCCGCGCAAGACCGCGGCGCAACATAAAAAAAGCGATAATTGTGGTCGGTCATTGCCCCCGCACATCGAAGGCGCCAAACGCCCCAAAGACCCTTCTAGGCCTGCACAGCGACTAATCTCGTAAAACTGGCTCGACGAGACCGGTCCAGGTAGCAGGTTTTACGCAAAACATTCGGGACGCGGACCTGCGCGTAGCTGCCATAGGTCCCGTGACATCGAATGCGGGCAAGGCGCATGCTGGACCCCGCGTGGAGAGTTTGCGCACGTTGAACTGCCCGCGCGGCTCCACACTGTAATTTTTCGGATCTCGCGACTGGCGGAATTTGCGCTTTTTGGGACCGCGGTCATCGCCATATGGTGTCCCCACCGTGGGTCGTTTCACTCGGTACACGCGCATCGCAAGCGAACGCTCGACTCGGTCGCGGGCCTTGATACCCTTGACCCGTGATCGACTTGGCCCGTTGTTTTGATGCTGCGGAACGCAATGCCCTACTCCGAATCCTGAATGCTCACCACGACCTCCATCTCGCCGACCTTCGGGCCCTGATCGGATGCGGTCGCTTGGGCCGGGTGATTCGATCGATCACCCTGCGCGAAGTGATGCAAGGTGTGGCGGATCCCAATCGACGCAGCGATCCTGCTGCGAAGGTCGAGGCCCGCGAACGGATCGAAACCCACATCTTGAATGCTCTGCGCGCCGCCGCAGAACCACTCTCCGCCTCGGAGCTCATCGCCCAGATCAGTGAACACACAGGGAGCGGTGAAGTCACTGAAGACAGCGAAATCAGCGAAGCTCAACGGTCAGCGGCCGCTGCGGCGCTTCAACGACTCGCAGCCAGCAACAAAATTCGCCGCACCTTGAAGTCTCGAGTGCCAGCCTACCGCCTGAGATAGCAGCTTCGCCCCCAGAGCCCCCTTTGGCTGCCTTGTCAGTCACGGCGCAGATACTCAGTGACGGCTCGAACGACCTTGGGGTCTCGGAGGATCCGCCGATGCCCGAGGCCCTTCGTCTCGAGAAAGGTGCTGTGCGGCCAACGTTCGGCCAACACTCGACCATCACCAATCGGGACTTCCTTGTCGTCGCTATCGTGAATCACCAACAAGGACGAATTCATTTTCGAAGCGAAGCTCGACATATTCAGCGCCTCCATCCGAACCTGAAAGGTCGCCTCGATCGAAGCTTCCACTTTTTTTCTCACATATGAAGAAATACCGATGGCAGCGGCGAATTCCTTCACAATCGCCGAGACATTGGCCGGCGCCGCGACAAACGCAGCTCGCGAAACCGACAGCCCCTCCGACATCGCCAGGGCCGTTGCCGCAGCCCCCATCGAATGAGCGACGATCGCATCGATGGCTCCTATGCGCCGCGACGCCGCAAAAATCGCGTCTACAAACTCAGGAAGTGAGCTGCGCCGACCTGGCGACGACCCGTGGGCACAGGCATCGAAGGCCACCACTGCGTGTCCCGCCGCGACCAAGGGCTGCACAAACGCTCCGAGCTGTGAACCCCGGCCCTCCCATCCGTGAACAAGCAGCACCGGCGGACGATCCGGGCCCCAATGCCAGGCGGAGATCGACTTGCGACCGAGGCGAAAAGAGAAGCTCTGCGCATTGGCCAGCCACGCCCACTCACGGGCCGGTCGTTCGAAACGCCTCGGCGTGCGAAAGACATGTTCCGCCGCGCGTGCCGCGACGCTCGGGGCAATGCGACTCAAAATACGAAATCCGCCCTGCATCGCTAAGGATGGACCGCTGCGGTCCTTGGATTTTGAGTGCCCCCCCACGTCGCCGACCGTGGCCCTCTTCAAATCTAAAGATACACGTCTCATGGATCGCCATGAACTCTACGCGGGCGAACGGGCGAAGTCCCGGCATCGACGTGAATTCGTATTCAAACGGGATCCCAGGGCCCACGAGTCATCGCTCCTCGCTCGGTGCGCGGCCAATGCTGGCCTGGTCGCGCTGCGCCCTCAGCAGCTTCGCCCTGGCGTGAGCCCCCTCGTGCGCCCATGCCGGAATCTCCGCCATGCCCATCACTTGTCGTGCGTCGTCTTCCGCACCCGCCAAATCAAGAAATCGGGCGCGCAGATCACTCCGGCGCAAGAGAAAATGATAGCTGTTCGGCCGCAGCTCAATCGCATGATCGAGGGTCGTCAATGCAGCAGCCGGACTTCCACTTTGATCCTGTGCGATAGCCAGATTGTAGTAGTGCACGGCATGGGGAGTCTGTTTGCGTAGACGAGGCCAAGCCCCCTGAGCTGTGACCGCCACCGCCAAGGCAACGACAGCGAGAGAACGCCGGCTCTTCGTCTTCCATGCAGATCCAAGAAAGAAGAGCCCGGGTCCGGCCAGAACTGTCAGAGGAATCACCAGCGGGAGGCGATGCTGAGCCGAGGTAAAAAAGAGTAGGTTCGCGGCCAGCGGCGCGACAATTTGGCCAAGTAAGAACCATTTCGTCGCACTCAACCCACCAGACCGGGACACGACGACAGCCGAGCCGTCGTACACCAAGTTTGAAGGCCTAAGGGCCGCCCATCCGAGCAACGCGAGCCCCAACAGCGATGCAAAGGGCACCCCGATCCCGTGCGCCCAGGGGATAATCTCCTGCTCGCCAAACCAATCGTAGTCCTGGGTGATTTCAGCATTTCCTGCGATCAGCCAGAGCTTCTTAAATTCGAGCGCCAGCCAATCCGCTGGATTTTCGATGATCCAGGTGAACGCTCGCCGATACAGCGCAGTCCCCACCGCGCGCGCTCGCTCCCGTTCACTCGCCTCGACCACCCCAAGGCCGTCGGCCAACTCGGAGAGTTCCGTGCCCACTCGCCCGGAAACCACCCCAGCGGAACTCCAAACACCGCGTGCCTGGGGATTGTTGCCGACGAAAAACGAAGTGCCGCCGCCGCTCCCCCGCGTAACCTCAAAATCCCCCGTCACCTCGTGGTTGCGGACAGCCATCGGTGCCAACGCCATGACAACCCCGACCCCGGCGATCAACATCCACGAAGCGCGACCAAAAATCGCTCCCCCACCTCGTTGGCCAGTGGTGTGTTTCGCCTGCACCCACAAAGCGACAGCCGTGAAAGGAAGCGCCAAGACCATATTGGGCCGAGCGAGAATACAAAATCCACTCGACACACCTAGAACCAGCAACCATAGACCCCGCGACCCCGTGCGTCGAGCTGTACAGATCCGACAATAACTCCACAGAGCGGCGACGTTGCAGGCAATGCCCAACTCCGCTGTTACAAATTTGTTCTCGTAAAAGGCCAAGGCGGGATAGGCCAGGAGAACGGCCAGACACATCATCCCCGCCGTTCTCCCCCACAACATCCGCACGGATCGATAGAAGACGAAGAGAGTCCCCCCCCCAAGCACGACCTGCGCCAGCAACACCATGCCGATCCACGCGACTCCGCTCATCGCTGCTGCCATAAAGTACGCATAGAATCCCTGCAGCGCGAACGCGGCGGTCCCCAATGGAGGTTCGCCAAGAATATCGCGAGCTGCGGCCTCATAAACAGCGCCGTCCGAGAGGCTTACGAGTGCAAAAGGATTTTCCGTGATGTACGCCGCGTGGTAGGCCACCCGGTAGATCAAAAGGCCAACGATCAACACCGCAAGCACAACAACCACACGTGGACTCCGGGACTTGTCCACGCGATCCGCCTGGCCGCCCGCCGAAGTCGCTCGCGGCTGCGACAGCTTGAGCTCAATCAGTGGCGTCATCGTGGCGAAGATGGGGCGGTGCTTCGAGTGACCACACCGCCAGTACATTGCCACTCGGGTCCTCGAAATGAAAGCGTCGCCCGCCAGGAAAGCTGAAAGGCGGGGTCACAATCTTCCCACCGGCCTCCGTGACCGCCCGCAGTGTCGACTCAAGGTCGTTCGAGAACAGCACCACCAAGACCCCGCCGGGTTGAACCTTGCCGTCCGTACAAAGTCCGCCGACCTCTCCGCTCTCACCTTCAATGCCCGCGTAGTTTGGTCCGTAGTTCCTAAATGTCCAGCCAAACACGCCCCCATAAAAACGTTGCGCCTCGGCCATATCCGCAACGCAAAACTCCAGATAGTCGATCGAGTGGTGGCGATGAGATCCTAAGCTGGACATGGCTCCCATGACGTCCAGTCGTTGATGAATATTCACAATCAAAGTATTTTGATCGAAGAATTACGGTCGAGAAGTCCGCGGACCAGCCGCAGTTCTCTCGACACGGCCAATCTATCTTCCCGGCCTTGCATCAACACGGGCCTTCATGCACCTTGATCAGACTATGCTGGCTCGAATCGCTCGCATCGCTACGCAATGTGGCATTACAGCGGCCCTGTACCTCGTTGGGTTCACAGGCACGGCCGATGCTGGGTGTCCGAAAGGGCAAAAACGTAGCGAACATAAGGTCCTCGACGGCGAAACTCTCAGTGCAATTGCTCTCGATGAGGACGTGACGGTGAAAGCCATCCTTCGCGCCAACCCGAGAACAAAGCCGAAGAGCATTCGGCCAGGACAGAGTCTCACTATCTGTACGGCTGCAAAAACTCAGCGGGCATCGAAGAAGAAGTCCAGCAGGTCGCGGATGCATGGGCGTTCTTGCGGTGGTGGAAAAACAATCGCCAGCCACGCCGTTAAGACCGGCGACAGCCTTCAGAAGATTGCCCGGCGCTACGGAGTGTCCATCGACGCTGTCGTCCGGCGGAATGCCGCACTCAAAAAGAACCGCAACCGTCTGCGCATCGGCCAGGAGCTGCTCATTTGTGCCGACCGGCGACGCAGCAAGGCCTCCGCGTCCTGTGGTTATCGAACTCCGATCCATCGCCACCTCGTGGTGCCGGGCGAGCATGCGGCCCAAATCGCCGGACGATACGGCGTCCGGCGCCGAGAACTCTATCGCCTGAATTCGCGGCTCAAAAAAAATCCGAACCTGGTGCGCCCCGGCCAGACATTGCTCGTCTGCCCCAACATCGCGCCCCGAGAACGTGTCAAACTGACCCACACGGTGCAGTCGGGTGAAAACCTCGGGGCCATCGCCAATCGATACTCCCTGACCGCTCGCGAGCTAGAAGCCTTTCAGCAGGGAAAACTCACGAGCCGAAATTCGCTGCGGGTCGGCCAAAAACTCGTCGTGTGGCGAGACGGGGCTCTGGTCGCCGGTTTCGGAGCCTACGACGACGACAAGGGCGTGCTCAAGACTGGCGTACAGCTTCCGCCTGGCCAACACTACGTGGTGAAGCACCCCTCTTTATCGTGGGGAACCGGCCGAAGTATTCGCCTGATCCAAAGCGCGGTCGCCAAGTACCGATCTCGATCCAGAGGGGGTCCAAAGGTCCACGTCGGAGATATCTCTCGAAAGGGAGGCGGAAAATTTCCTCCCCATCGTTCTCACCAACATGGCCGAGACGTCGACATCGGCTACGTGCTCAAGGGGCCCAAAAAGAACGAAAAACGGTTCATCCGTGCCAACGCAAAAAATATCGACGTTGCACGCAGTTGGAAGCTGATCAAGTCGTTTCTCGATACCGATGAGGTCAAGTATATCTTCATGGACCGGGCGATCCAGAAATTGCTCTACACTCACGCGCTGTCAACGGGAATGAGTGAGAACTCCCTCGACGTGTACTTTCAATACCCGCGTCGACGAACCCACGGGATGATCCGTCACTCGCGGGGACACGTGAACCACTTCCACGTTCGCTTCTTCAAATAGCCTCCTGCCGCCCGATGGCAGCTTCGTTCCACGACTACACGGTCCGTAGTCGGCTCGATCTCTTAGGCCCGGTCGCGTTCAACCGGGCGACTTCGAGCCCGACGTTGGCCGCGAGTGCCAAGAATGCGCGCGCGTGCTCACCCTGCGGATCGCCGATCAGCACAGGGACGCCGCTATCTCCGGCGTGGCTCACTTTGTTGTCGAGCGGCAGCTGACCGAGGAACTCGGTCGACAACTCAGTGGCCAGCCTCTGCCCTCCGCCACTGGCAAAAACATGATCTTTGTGGCCACACGCAGGACAGATGTAGTGACTCATGTTTTCAACAACCCCGAGAATCGGCACATCGGTTTTGTTGAACATGTCGACGGCTTTACGCACATCCAAAAGCGCCACCTCCTGTGGCGTCGTGACGATCACGCCTCCCGTAATGGGAATCAGTTGCCCCAACGACAATTGGGCGTCCCCGGTCCCAGGCGGTAAATCGACGATGAGGTAGTCGAGTTCCCCCCATTCGACGTCTTCAACAAACTGCTGAAGAAGCTTGTGAATCATTGGCCCTCGCCAAATCACAGCCCGCCCGGTTTCGACGAAAAAGTCGACACTCATGATCGGCAAGCCCCGATGCAGAGCGGGAATAATGCGCTCTCCCGAGGGGGAACGGTCGCTATCTCGGGTCGCTGGACCGAGCATCTTTGGCAAGCTTGGCCCGTAGATATCCGCATCCAACATACCGACCGAGGCCCCAAGTTGTTGCAGAGCCAGGGCAAGATTGACAGAGACCGTGCTCTTACCCACCCCCCCCTTGCCCGCGGCAACTGCGATCACATTTTTTACGGTCGGAAGACGATCCAAATCTGCCCGCGCCCCAGTGCGCGGGACCGAGAGACTAAAGTCGATGCTGACACGAGCCGCGAAGGGCTCAAGCGCAGCACGCACGGCTGCATCGAGGGCTGGTTTCAAAGGATATCCAGGCGAAACGAGATGAATGCCCAGCCGGATTTCGTCTCCTTCGATCTCAACGCGATGCAGCTGCCCAGTGGTCACAATTCCGCGTCTAAGACCAGGGTCTTCAACGGTGGCGAGGGCCTCTCTCACAGACTCTTGGGTCGCTTGACTCATGGCGTTGATCGTCTTCTGGTCCCCCCACGAGCGGCTGCGCTATGGGCGCAGCCGCTCGTGGGGGCCCGGTCCGGGCTTCGAACGGCACGTTCTAGCACCGCCGTGATCAAAGAGCTACCCTCCGCAATCTCGATGGGGCGAGAGGTTGCATCTGGGCCCTCACGTCCCCATCCTGAAGACTAAGGATATGGCCGTCCTCGATATTGTCACCTACCCCGATCCTCTTCTGCGCGAACCCACGACCGTGGTCGCCAACATCACAGATGACATCCGAGCGCTTTGTCGTGACATGGTCGACACCATGTACGCCCAGGAGGGCGCAGGTCTCGCGGCTCCGCAGGTCGGCCGGCTCGAACGAATTTTCGTCATCGACGGAAAGGTCGCATCAGGGGACGAAAATGCTGATGCCTTGGTATTTATCAACCCCCAGGTCGTCGAAACCGCGGGCGGCGAGGCCATTTCTGAGGAAGGCTGTCTCAGCTTTCCCGGCGTGTTTGTCGACATCAAGCGTCCCCGTTGGGCCAAGGTTCGAGCGATGAATCTCGCGGGGGATATCTTCGAAGCGTCGAGCGACAAACTCTACGGTAGGGCCCTGCAGCATGAAGCCGACCACCTCAACGGCAAGCTGATGATGGACCTCGTCGGAATGGTCAAAAAGGAAGTCATCAAGCGCAAGATGAAGCGCTACCACGCTGATCAGGCTTGAGACAGAATCGGATGCGGTTCCCCTAGTTCATCATCGTCACAGGGAAGGCTCCGCTCGCCCCCAGATCGTCGACCAATCGTTCAGTGCGCTCCAACAGCAAGGCGATGCGCTCGTCCCCATCCCGCACATTCAGGCACTCTTGCTGGAGCGCGAGACGGGCACTCGATGCCTCTTCGCATCGTCCGAGCGATCGTATCGCCTCGATGTTCGGAATCAACGAGGCGATGGCGTAGACGATCACACGGGGGTCGTCGAGACGAAGCACAGAGCGAACGAGTTCTTGCTCATCGAGTTCAAAGGTACGCGCGAGCCGTTCCACCTGAGCCATCAACACCTCGAGCGACTTGCTGTCAATTGGAGAGTCTTCCACAAGCGCCTCAACCTCAACCTCACGGAACGCTCGTTTCCGGGGGGCCTCATTCAGCAGCCGCACCCGTCCAACGCCCTCAAGCCGGATGAAGCGCCGCCCGTCGGCCAGACGCTGATGCGCAATGAGCTTGCCAACACCGAAGACGGGCTCGATGTCGTCGTCCTCGCCCCCGGGCGGAACGACGGTCCTTCGCGTCTCCGAGATCAACGAAGTGTCCGCCACAGCCTTGCGACGAATAAGCGGCACACCGATGTGTTTTCCCTCCGCAACCACGTGGTCGACCAAATCCAGGTATCGCGGCTCAAATACGTTGAGTGGCAGGACCATTCCGGGAAGAAAGACCACGTTGGGCAATGGAAAAATTGGCATCACCCGCAGCAGCGCCGGAGCAATCGTACGCTCTATATCAAGCATCCTTGACAACAGGTTAGTCCGCTTTTCACCGCGGGGCGAGCCCCGAGACGAACCTTGGGCCTCAATCTTGGTCGTGGACGGTGGGAAGCCAAGGTGTTCCCCACGCGGTACGATGTTTAGTGGGCCCTAGCGATACAATTGAGCTTGAAGGTCCGAACGTTCGCGAAGTTCTCCGCGATACGACACCGTCACCACGCGCGTTTCGTGTTTGTCATCGGGAACGCTGAGGCAATTGTGGGTCGCCGTGATCACGCAGGCGGATCCACGTGCACCCAGATGAGTGATCAACGACTCCGAAATGTCGTTGGCCGCGCGCTCTTGAAGCGTTGGGCGACGAGTGTAGCAATGCACAAGATCGGCCAAGCGACCGAAACCAACGAGCTTCGCCCTCGGCATGTAGGCCACCGTCGCACTCCCCGTCCACGGCAACAGATGGTGTGGACACAGCCCGTGGCAAGGAATCTCGCGGACGACAACAAGATCGGTCTCAGCCTCCCCCTCTACAGGATCACCCAAAATCTGGGCAGGATCTGCCGAGTATCCACCGAGAAAGCTCTCTGTCCACAGCCGAGCCACCCGCTCCGGTGTACCCTGAAGGTCCGCCCGTTCGACGTCGAGTCCGGCAGCGACGAGCAAGTCGCGAAGGGCTGTCGCCATCGCCGCGCGATCGGGGCTACAATTGGACACCCGCGGATTGTACAAGAGCCGGGCCAACCTTGGAGATTTTCCAACATGCGCATCTCACACCTCACATTCCATTGCGATCGCGTCGAGCACAGAGACTGTTTTTCCGAGTTCTACGACCGGCACCCCGCGGCCCGTGCTCGCGCGGCGTGCACCCGTTCTCAAAAAACTGGCAGAACCAGCCCTATTTGAGGGCTTCGAGGCCCGCCCACCACCACCAAAGAAAGTCGACGCGGACCGGTTGACCCGCTGGCACACCGCGCCTATACCTTGCCGCCTTCCATGTCTACGCAAGAAACAGCTCCGCCAGTCCCTTCGGCGCCCACCGTGTCCGAGGATCACCTCCCGGTGCTCGGCCGACCCCTGGAAGTGCGTGTTGACGAACGCGGCGTCGAGCGAGCGATCCGAAAGCTTCGTCGGCTCATGGCCAGCGAGGGAGTTCTACGTGAGATCAAACGGCGTCGTCACTACGAAAAGCCCAGCATCGCTAGCAAACGGAAACTTCGCGAGGCTGAGCGTCGTCGCAAACGCCGCAATCGCAAAATGCGCATGGAGCGTTAATTTTTGCCCACGAGGGCAGCCCACAAAGCGCGACCCTAAGGGGTTCGCGCTTTTTTGTTTGGTTCTTACGGGCCCCCGCGATAGACATTCCGCGACGGCCCTCCAGCACGTTCAGCTTCGACGTATGGCCTCGACCACAGCGGACGGGGCCTGAAGTCACGGCGCTGGCAACAGTGACACACAGGCGGCGAGGCCCTTCGTCCATGAAACACCGACCCTGGCGAATCTTCCTCGTCACCGCCCTCGCGGTGTTGTCCTATGCGGCCTTCGGCGACGCGATTCGATCGCGCATCGGCACAGGCCGCCACACGCTCCCTGACAAAGATGACGCGCTGCGTGTGATGACCTGGAATCTACGCAACTTCGCCGGAGATCCGAATCGACACGACCTTCAAGCAATTCAAGCGACGTTTGGCGCGCTGCAGCCAGATCTTGTCGCCATTCAAGAAATCACGGATGTCGACGCGTTAGCCCGCCTTCTGCCTGGCTGGCGCCTCGAGCTAAGCCGCGCCGGCGGCAGGGGCGGCCAGCACCTTGGATTTGCATACCGACCGGAGCGTCTTGAACTTGTACAACCGACCGTCGAACACGGCGACATCACGCTGGACGGCCGCGTCCGCCCAGCCCTCTCTGCGTATTTCCGCGACCGCCAAAACCATCTCGATTTTCATGCGGTCTCGGTACACCTGAAGGCTCGCCCAGAGGGCTACGCGGTCCGTCCAAAGCAGTGGACCGCCCTGCGTCAAATCGTCGCCACGCTTCGACCCGACGACAACGACGTATTGATACTCGGAGATTTCAACGTCACCGGCCCCAAGGGAGGGACCCCACACCAAGAGCTCGCCGCGCTCGATCTTGAGCTCGCCCGAGGCCAGCTCCGCCGGGTTGCCAACCCCGCGGGATGCACCGCCTATTGGGACGGGGTTCGGAGAGATGCCTGGAAAGAGCCCTCGGAGCTCGACCTCATCGTCGTCCGCGGCCTGAATTTGTGGGTTAACGAAGATTCCGTCGCCCTCCCCGCGACGCACTGTGCCCGCCACACTTGCGACGTTTTTCGATCGACCGAGGCTTATCCTGTACCCAGCTTCTCGGACATCAGCGACCACTGCCCCGTGATCCTCGACCTCTAACGGCATCGCGTCGACACAAAGCGATCGCCACGGCCGATCCTCATGTCCGCAACAAGTTCGAGAAAATGGGGAAAATCCTCCCACTCCCTCCGACTCCTTTTATTCATTAATTTGACGAAAAAAGTCGGAAAATCGACCACCATCCGATGCTTGGGCATTCACAGCAGTTTCGCGATGGACGGCTCGAGTTCTCCAGATTTGGGTGGCCCATTCTCTTCCGATTCCGACTGCCCCCGGCCCGACATCGCGGCGTCCTATCACGGTCCTGTCGCCCCAAAAAATAGCCCTTGAGTTGCGCCTGCCTATTGGACGTGGGACGATGCCCAGTGAGTTGGGAAACCCGTCTTCCGGACCCCGATCTGATCTTACGTATCCCCCGTGGCCGAATTCGGCCCATATCTACGAGAACTACCCACCATGAATCTTCTCAACAAACGTTTTTTTTCTGTCCTCACCCTCGGTGTCTTCGCCGGCGGATTCGCTGCGGTGGCTCAGGGCTGCGATGAACTCGGAGACCTCGCCGAGCAGTGCGGTCTCGAATGCCCGGCCGAGGGCATTCTCGATGGCAACGCTCAGATCTCGGGTATTGTCCAAGTCGATGCATTCTTCGGCGCCGTGGTCGATGTCTCGGCCGCCGCGAACGGCATCACCACCGAGGTGCGGGCCAAGCTTGATGCCATGGGGGCTTCCCTCGGTCTGCCGTCAGGATCGACGGGCGCAGAGGTCAAGGCCGCACTTCAGGCCAAGCTCGATGCCAACGTCAGCGGCGGCCTCAAGGTCAACTACGAGCCTCCCGCCTGCTCGGCATCGGTCGACGTCGCCGTCTCGGCAGCCGCCGAGTGTGACGTCGATGTCGACCCAGGAGAGTTGAGTGTCGAGTGCTCAGGTTCCTGCCAGGCCGAGGCCGGCGTCGAAGTCGACTGTGGTGCCGAAGCGAATCTGACCTGCACCGGCACCGCGCCCGATCTCGAATGTTCGGGCTCGTGTACGGGTTCCTGCAATCTCACGGTCGCAGCCGCCTGTGAAGGTACCTGCAACGGCACCTGCGACGGAACGTGCAGCGTCAAAAATGCCGCTGGCGAGTGTGCCGGCGAATGCGAGGGCAACTGCGAAGGCGAGTGCAAGCTCGAAGCCGGCGGTGAGTGCAGCGGAAAATGTGAGGGAAGCTGCGAGTACACCCCTCCCGACGGAAAATGTGAAGCCACTGCATCCGCCCACTGCGAGGCTGAAGCGAACGCGAGCGTCGAGTGCGAAGGCAGTTGCGAAGGCACCGCCAAGCCACCCTCCGTTTCCGCCGACTGCACGGCCACGGTCGAAGCCAAGGCCGACGCTTCGGTCGAATGTGTCCCCCCAGCGCTGTCGGTCAGCTGGCAGTGGAGCGCCGCACTGGAGGCCGACGTTCAAGCGCAGGCCGAGTTTAAGGCCTGGCTCGAGGGCTTCAAGACTCAGTTCTCCGCGATGCTCGCCATGGAAGTTAAGGGCAAGCTGCTTGTTGACGCGTTTGCAAACATGACCGCTGCCGCCGACGGTGCCGTCAAGGGTGCGGCTGATGTCGCGCTCGATGGAGACTTCAAGGCCAAAATCGGCGCAGGGTGCGCAATCGCGGCCCTCCCGGATGCCAAGGCCGCCATCAAGACCTCGCTCAAGGGCCTCAGTGTAAGCGTAAGCGCCGTCGCTGAGATTTCGGCTGTCGTCAAGGGCTAGCAAATCATCTCGTCTCTCGTCCAAAAGGGCCACCTTCGGGTGGCCCTTTTTGTTCGGACATGCGGCACTTTTCTGCGCGGCGCCCCTAGTCAGATCGACCTGTGCCATGATCCGCCCATGCGTCACGCAAAGATCCTGTGCACGATCGGTCCCGCGAGCAGCGACCCCGAAACCCTGGGCAAGCTGATCGACGCTGGGATGAACGCTGCCCGGCTGAACCTCAGCCATGGCGACCACAGCATCCACGCGGAGACCTATCGAAGAATTCGCAAGCTCGCAGAGCAGCGAAAAACCGCCGTTACAATCCTCGCAGACCTGCAAGGTCCAAAAATTCGAGTGGGCTCGATCCCAGAACCGGGCATGGAACTCGTCGAGGGTGAGACCCTCGTGTTTACGGTCGACCCCACGGCCACCATCTCCCATGGACGCACCACCGTCGACTGCCCCGGGTTGGCCAAGGAAGCCAAGGTGGGCCAGCCGATCCTCATGGACGATGGAGCGATGGAGGTCGTCATCGAGAAAATCGAGGGCGACGAAGTCTATACTCGAATCATCACGGGGGGCATTTTACAGGCCCGTAAGGGCGTCAACCTTCCCGAGACCGAACTCACCCTCCCTTCGTTAACCGAGAAGGATGAGGTCGACCTTCGATTCGCGATGGAGCTCGGCGTCGACATGGTCGCGCTCTCGTTTGTACGCAGGGTCGAAGACATCTTGCATGCACAGCGCATCATGGATGAGTTCGGTCGCCGAGTGCCGCTTGTCGCAAAGATCGAGAAACCAGAAGCTGTTGAGAACCTGGAATCCATCGCAGACAGCTGCGAAGGGATGATGGTGGCTCGCGGTGACCTGGGCGTCGAAATGGGCCCCGAGGAGGTCCCCATGGCTCAAAAGCGAATCATCGAGATGTGCAACAGCCGTGGCAAACTTGTGATCACCGCGACTCAGATGCTCGACTCCATGATCCGCAACCCTCGACCAACCCGTGCGGAGGCGTCGGACGTCGCCAATGCTGTGCTCGACGGAAGCGACGCCGTGATGCTTTCGGGAGAAACCGCGACCGGTAAGTTCCCCGTGAGCGCGGTCAAGACCATGGCGCGAATCATTGTACGTACGGAGGAGGCCGAGCGCTTCTGGGTCGATCCCCCCAACGACATGGATCTTGGGCACACGGCCAATGCGATGGCCGCAGCCGCGGTCGCCAGTTCACGCAGCCTCTCGGACACCTGCGCGATTATCACCTATACGGGCAGCGGTGGCATCGCACGACTCGTCAGCGACTATCGACCGAAGGTACCGATCTACGCATTCACCCCGGTTGCCGCGACCTTCCATGCGCTGGCACTCTACTGGGGAGTCATCCCGATCGCGTTTGAGCCGGTCACCCCCAACGGCGATCATATTTTCGAGGACCTCGACCGTGCGATCCTTGAGCGCGGGCTGCTCAAGGAAGGCGACCGAGTCGTCATCGCGCTCGGCTGGCCTCTCCGAGCCCACCGCTCGGTCAATCTGCTCAAGGTTCATCGTGTCGGTCAGGCCTTGCAGGGGACGAGCTGACATGATAGGAACCGCTCCCGACGTGCCCGCGAAGGTGGCGGAATTGGTAGACGCGCTAGATTAAGGATCTAGTGTCCTTAGGATGTGAGGGTTCAAGTCCCTCCCTTCGCACCCAAAGAACCCGACTCCTGCGAGTTGGGTTCTTTGCATTCCGCCAGAGCTCCGCGACGTCATGAGCGAGCCGAAAGACACGCCCCCCCACGTCCCGTTCGATGGCCGATCGCCCATCGAACGGGCCGGCTTCAGCTACCTGCCACGCTACATTCCGGCGGACCACGCGAGCCAGTTGACCGACTATTTTTCGCGGCTCCACCCTCTGAGGGAGCGACGGCACCCGCAGGGCGAACACCATCGGGTCGGACGCTCGAACGGTCAACTCACCCGACCCGTCGTCTGGCTGGGAGCATGGCAGTTTGCGAGCTTGGGCTACTACGCGGAGCCCGATCACCGAGTCGATCGCTGCCTTCGTGCAGAACCGATCCCCAAGACCTTGCGCGACCCTCTGGCCGGTCTGAGTTCCCATCTGCAACGCAACCACGCCATCGTACCGAGTGCTCGACACGCGCCATTTTCCTCGCTCCCGAACACCTGCCTGATCAACTACTACGGTAGTCAGGTCGGCTCCGGCCCTCCCGTCGATCGAGCGCGCCTTCGCATGCATCGAGATGGTGAGCCGGGACCCGTGGTGATGTTTAACTTCGGCCAGCCGGGTCTACTCGAATTTGTCGATCCTCAGCGATCCGACCGACCGGTCCTCTCGGTCTGGACCCGCCACCGTTCCGCCGTGATCTTCAGCGGACCTGAATTCAAGGACCGCCTCTACCATCGAATTCAAAAGGTTCGATTTGGCAAGGACCCGGTTTTGGTGAGCCCGCTCGACGGGTTCTCCTTGCGCCGCGTCAGCGTCTCGTTTCGCCACGTGCCCGAGTCACTGATCCTAGACCTCGACCAGTTTTCCGAGCCCGCACGAGCGGCGGTTCTTCCCTATGTGACGGAGCTGGCCAAAAAATCTCAGCATTTCGAAGCGCAACTCCGCCTTGCCCGAAGACTCACGGGCGACGCTTCGCCAGATGAAGCCTTCGGCAAGACCCTCGGTTGAAGCCCTCTCCAGAATCGCCGAAGCTCTCCCTGCGCATGTCCGCGTCTTTTCCTTCGCTCCTGGCTCTCCTGCTTCTTAGCCCCCCGACACTCCCCGAGCCATATGGGGGTTCTTCCAGTTCAGCCCTGCCCCGCCCAGATTCGCAAATACACGAAGCCGACCTCAGCAATCTGCGGGTGACCTTTGCCGAGGAGTGTAACAATCTGAGCGCGCTGAAGGACTCGCTGCGCCAGCACCTGGCTCCCGGCTGGCAGGCCACCGTGCGAATTGAACCGACTCCGCCCACGGGCCTTCGCATTCACGTTGAGTTAACTTCATCGAGAGGGTTCACGACACGGACTTTTCTGGCCTCCGACTGCGAGTCCGCCATCGCGGCCTCATCGTTGCTGTTCGCGCTGTCGTCGGACAGTGAAGAGCCCTCGCCGACCTTGAGCTCCCCCCCCCCTTGATACCGCAGCCACCGCTCAGTGATTCCACCACCTTGTTGCTCGCCCCCGTCGCCGCACCCGAGGATCCACCAGGGCCGGTGCAGATCGATGCCGATCCGAGCAAAAACCGCGCGACTCACGAACGAAAGCACGAGGCACGGCATCGACCAACCCTCGCTACGCGAGCGGAGATCGGTCTCAGTAGCCACCTCGGCGGTCCCAGCCCCGCCGCCGCCGCACACGTCGACATTCGCTGGAGCCATTTGCACCTAGGCCTCGGCGGTCGCTCGTGGCGACCGAGGCGGTTGAGTATCCCCGCATTTCCTGAAAACGGTGCGCGACTGCGACTGTGGGCGACGTCCTCCTACGCCTGCGCGGTCGGTGCCCGCGGTCCACTTGAGTTTCCGATCTGCCTCGGCGCCAGTGTGGGGCTGCTTCGCAGCGCGAGTTTTGGGCAAAAACTTCAGCCCAACGACCACCGTACACTGTGGATGACAGCCGACAGCGAGGCACGAGTCGCCCTTCGATTGGGTGAACGCACCTCGCTGCATCTCGGTATCGGACTTCAGCTGCCCTTGACATCGCGTTCACCGCGCATCATCGTCCATCACGGCAATCGTTCGCTTCGCCTCTACAAGACCCCCCCGCTGACCGTTCACACGAATCTCGGGCTTCAGGTGCATTTTCCGTGACGGATCCTGGGGCCACGCGGCATGAGCAAATGTCCATGTCGCTTGATCCCCGGAAGTTCGTGGAGCATTTTCGTGCCCACCACGACTTTGTCTGGCGCAGCCTGCGAAGCCTCGGCGTGCCAGAATCCAGCGCCGATAACGCGCTCCAAGAGGTCTTCATCGTGATGCACAGAAAACTCCCAGAGCTCGATCCGCAGATGGCGCTACGGGGGTGGCTCTACGGGGTCGCTCGAAATATTGCCCGCGCAGATCGCCGTAGGACCGCTCGCACCGTGGAGTTGAAGACCCTCCCCGATCGCACAAGCGACCTCCCGGAGGCTGCTTGTCAGCGGCAGCAAGCCACCGCTGCGGTCGCACAGTTCTTGAGCAGCCTCGATGAGGACAAGAAGGCTGTCTTCATCATGTCTGAGATCGAAGGAATGACCGCGCCAGAAATTTCTCGCACACTCGGCATCAAGCTCAATACCGTCTACTCCCGCATTCGCATCGCCCGAAATCGATTTTCAGAGGCGACCCGACGCCTGCGAATTCAACAGCAAGGCGAACAAGATCGCTTTTTAAGGCAAGAACATGGATAGCAACCGCCGAGACCTACCCAGCCTTGACGACGACTCGGCCGCAATTCTCGAAGCGTTCCGGCGGGAAGTGCAGCCGCGCCGCAACGCGGTCCATAGCAACCTCGCCCACCTCGCGGGACCGCTTGGGCTCGGTTCAGCCGTGCTCGCCCCTACAGCAGCCACGGCCGCCACGGCGACAGCAGCGAGCGCGGCCCCGATCTCCATCGTGAGCCAAGGTAGCGCCGCGCTCCTTTGGGCCAAAGTCGTTGGCCTCAGCCTTCTCCTCGGCACAGGAATCCTCGGAGGGGTGCGCGTCGGTGTCGTGTTGCTCGATTCCACGGCACCGCATCGCTCACTCAGCTCCCCCCCTCCCCGCTCAACCATGTCGATGACGCCCGCGATGCCTTCAGGTGGCATGACACGGAGCGAACGGCCTCGCCCTCGGTTTGAGTCCAAGAGCCCGACACATCAAGACCCCAGTCGCTCCCGTCCCATGGCAGACCGCCAGCCGCAGCAGGCTCCCACGCTTCAATCCCGCGGACTGAAGCAACAAATGGTTCCGACGCGAAAGAGCATCGACGACACAGCACAAGAAAGCCCCGCACTCGTCTTAGACGAACGCGGCGACCGGCTCAGAGCGGAAATCACAGTCATTTCCGCGATAAAGGCGAGCCTTGAGAACGAGCAATACGGCCGTGTTCAAGTTCTAAGCGCCCAACACAGCGCCGAGTTCCCTGAAGGTGTCTTCGCAGAAGAGTGCGAGGCAATTTCCGCCCTCGCCCAATGTGAACTCTCGAAGACCCTTGATCAACCCCAGTCTACCGCCAGAGCCGCTGCGCGAAGATTCTTGAACGCGCATCCGTACTCGCCACGCGCCGAATCCCTTCGGCGACGCTGCGAAATATAATGACCTTCGATACCCGTATTATTGTATGACGGAAAATCTTGCTCACCGACATATCAAGTTCATGACCACGATGCGGTTCCACCCTCTCTCCATCTTTGTTCTTTTTTCTCTCGTTCCGGCTTCCGACGGCCCGAAATTCGACCTCGGATCCATCGACGGCACAAGCAGCGACGCCTCGCCGAACCCCACTGCCGACGACAACGAGAGACTTGACCTTGGGTCGACTGAAACAACTGTCGATGCCCCCCCAACCTCAAGCGTTGATGTGCTTTTTGTCATCGACAATTCAGGTTCGATGTCGAACAAACAGGGACGCATCGCCGCCGCCGTCGGTAGCTTCGCCCGTCTGCTCGACGACCAAGACGCGGCGGTTGACTATCGCCTCGCTTTTACAACCACCGACACTGCCAACCCCTGGTGTACCCCCCTTGGTCCAGAAGACCAGGGACGTCTAAGGCTCACGTCGTGTCGAAACCGGCTGAATGACTTCAAGTCGCAGGAGCAAGATGTCAGGGCCACCGGCTGCACGGATGTCTGCTCATCCTCGGACGAAGAACTCGAGCTTTCGCCCACCGCAACCCATCTCTCTGAGGGGGAAAAATCCGTTCGTCCGTGGCTGGAGGTGGGGCACAACCGCTCCAATCTTCCTGACGGGATCGCGGTCGATGAAGCCGCACGCTGTTTTGCCCCACAGGGCATCTACGGCTGCGGATTCAGCACGCCGCTTGAGGCCCAGTATCTTGCACTTGAACACGCCTCGGATCCCGCCAACCCGGCCTATGGATTTCTTCGACCTGAGGCACTGCTGGTCATCGTCCACATCACCGACAATATCGACTGTTCTGACAGATCGAGCGAGATTTTCAGTTCGATCGCCAATGGAGGCAATCAAATTTTTTGGCCCAATCCGTCGCACCCCTATCCCACGCTAGGGGTGTGTTGGAATGCGGGGGTCAGCTGCACACAAGAATTCGGTGCGATATACGGCGAGTGTCATACCCAGGACAAAGACATCGACGGCCAAGATACACTCGATAAAACGGTCGCCGTCATGCACCCCACAAGTCGATACACGGATCAGCTTAAGGCGATACTCGCCGAGAAACGTGAGATCAATTCACATCAGGAGATCATTATCACTCAAATCGTGGGCGTTGATGACAACGGCGTAGCGATTTATACGGATGAACCCCAGGGGTTGCCCGATTTCGTCGACGACTACGGTATCGGCCCTGGGTGCACAGAGGGAGGCGACGAATCCCGCTCCAGCGCCCCGCCACCTGTGCGGATGCGTGAGGTCGCGGAGGCCTTTGACGGCCGCTCGTACTCTGTCTGTGCCGAAAATTATGCCCAGGTCTTCGTCGATCTGGGCATAGCCATCTCGGAAAACTTGGTCCGATAGCAAGAATCACTGACGAGCAACGCCGGCCCCTGCCTCGCCACCTCGCGAACTTTTCTTCTACGTCAGGTTATCGGAAGACAGGAGATCAAGCTCAGTCTACAAGCAATTTGTGCTCCACAGAGCGCCGAGAAATGGGACCAAAGTGGCCAACAAAAAACGTCTCGGTTGACACGCCTGGGCCCTCGAGCCACAGCTCGAGGGCTCGTAGGTTTGCCTCTCGATCGCACATATAGAAGTGCTCGTGTGCCTCCTCTCCCACGAGAGTGCCGCGAAACATGTCGCCCACGAAAGCGGCTTCGTGGGCCACGACCACCAAGGACCCCGCGGTGTGACCCGGCACGAGTCGAATTTGCCCCTCGATACCGGTGAGTGCCGCCAGTGGGACGACCTCTTCCACCCAAACGTCCGCGTGCAAAGGGGTATAGATGGCCGATTGATCCTGTTCCAAACGACGCTCCGCAGCTCGATCTGTGGGGCAGAGTCGATCGTTTTCGCCGCTGGCCAGCATCGCTCGTTCCGCACGCGCCGCGACAATCGGCGTTCCGAACTGATCCTGAAAGTAGCGAGCGCCCCCTGCGTGGTCGGCATGACCATGCGAGAGCACGATGGCGCCCAACGCTGCCGGATCTAACCCAGCCTCTCGAATGTCGCGAGCAAGCTGAGGGCCGTTGGTTTCAAACCCAGCATCGACCATGAAGCTATGCTCCCCGTCGGTGACCACGTGGGCGTTGGTGTAATCGCGCCGGAACGTATGCACAGAAATCCCCGAGTCCAAGGTGCGAACGGTGTGGCTTGCAGCACACGAAGTCGCCACAAGGGACAGACTCAGCACCAAAATATATTTCAAATTGCCCGGGTTTTCCGGCTTGATCGAGGAGTCATCTTCAATGTTCACGATGTCAACTTTACTCTTTATGTATACAGTGTCAACATGATCATGATGGCCGGCCCGAAGCAGACCTACCACCACGGGGACTTGCGCAACGCGCTGGTCCAGGCGGCGGCGCAGGCGATCGCGGAGGCCGGTGCCGACGGCTTCAGTCTGAGAGGGGTCGCGCGTTCGGTCGGGGTCTCTCCGAACGCGACCTATCGCCACTTCAAGGACAAGTCCGCCCTACTCTCCGCGGTGGGCCAACTGGGACTCGAACGACTTGCCGAACAAATGCGGGAGAGCCAGGCGAAGCGGACTCGACGCAGGTCAGACCCGGCACTCGAGCAGTTCCGCGCGACCGGCCGCGCCTATGTCGACTTCGCTGTCGAGCACCCAGAGCTGTTTCGTCTGACCTTTGGAAAACGAGAAGGGGCCAGCATCGATGAACAGCCCCTAAGTGATCCCGTGCTGAGCCCCTATGCCGTACTTGGCAAAGCGCTCGACGGATTGGTTGAAGCGCAGATTATCCCTGCCCACAATCGGGAAGGCGCCGAACTCAAAGCCTGGTCGGTCGTCCATGGATTCACCACACTCCTACTTGAACGAGGACTGACCTTTCCTTCCGAGCGTGCACGCGTCGATGCCGTGGAATCGCTTCTAGATTTTGTGGTGGCCGGCCTCGGCAACAAATCGGCGCCCGCGTAGCAACCGCACAAGCGTCTGGCTGATCACGTCAGGGAAAAGACAAAAATTTTCGAGGAATGAGCATTCCGACGACTCGCTCAGGAACCCGGCGCCACGCCATCGGCAACATCGTCGGCCCGCTGATTTTGCGTGGCGATTTTCATCATCTCCATCTCCGAAAGCGCTCGGCTGTAGATCTGCAGGTTGTCGATAAGTCCTGAACAACGCTCATCAAAATCAGGGCTGTCGCTACCGATCGCCAGCGGCTGGTCACTCTCCACCAAGATCCCCCCCGTGGCGGGGATCTCCCCTACCGGCCAGCCGTTCACAAATAGAGTCAGAAAGTTACCGTCATAGGTACAGCCGACGTGCGCCCATCGATCGAGGCCCAGCAACCCCGTCTCCCCGGCGACCCGAAAGGCGCCGTTCTCCGTGGCGACACGACACGAAAACTCTGTCTCGCTGTCGATCATCAATGCGTATTGTCCTGAGTTGTCGACCCAAGAAGCCCGACCATCCGTGGGGTATGCATCAATTTGAGCCCACAACGCCACGGTCAATGCCTCGCTAACGTCGAGGCTCGGACTGTCGGGAGCCGAAAAGGCTTCGGTCGTCGCACATTCCAGAGCCTGTCCCTTTAGACCGGATGACGTGCCGACCGCAGTGCCGCTCGCGTTGTTCTCCTCACCCGATCCGTCCGCACCCACGGCCTGAGTCTCAAAACCATAGCAGGCGACGAGAGCATCGTCCTCAGGGCATGCCAGGCCAATCGAACATCCTGTGTCGCCATCGCCATCTCCATCTCCATCGCCATCGCCATCGCCATCGCCATCGCCATCGCCATCTCCATCTCCATCTCCATCTCCATCTCCATCTCCATCTCCATCTCTCTCGGATGTCGCAAAATCTCCGAAATCACCATTCGGATACAAACAGGCCTCCATCGGCCACAACACCGTCGCCAACGCAATTGGATGCCATTTGTGGACAGACATAGACTGCAACCAGTTCGAGCCAGGCTCGCTACCGAATTAAAGTAGCCCGCTCGGCCTCACACGACGAGAGGAAGTCATCATCGTGCACGAGATTCCCGACAAGGAGGCCCTTTCGTCGCTTCGTCTCTGCTAGGCGCCGGCCGCACGACCGGTATGCGCAGAATGCTCAAATTGCCCAGCCGCGCCCAGACCGATACGCTGGCCCCAATTGACCAAGATGGGTACAGCCCCCCGAGTCGCCGGGGCCTCACGCGCGCGGGTGGTCGCGTCATTCTACCTCGGCCTCGCCCTGCTCGGCTTTGGATGGCACGCAGTCGCTCAAGGTGACAATGACATTTGGCGACTTGACCCGACTCAGGGCCTTTGGCAGCTGGCGCTTGGCCCGGTGGTGGGCATCGCCTTCGGAGGCCTCGTGGTCCTGGCCTTTCGCATCCTGGAGTCCCGTTGGTCCTGGGTTCCAGAAATTCATCGAGAATTTCACGGTGTGATGGGTCGACCCGAAGATGCCGAGATCATCCTGCTCTCGGCATCGAGCGCAATCGCCGAAGAGCTTTTTTTTCGTGGAGCGATGCTCGATGCATGGGGCGCCATTGTGAGCAGTATGGTTTTTGCAGCCGTGCATATCGCTCCCCGTCGCTCCTTGCTCCCCTGGACGCTCTCCGCAGGCGTATTGGGGCTAGCATTGGCGGGACTCACCCAGATTACTGAAAATTTGGGTGCCGCGATCGCTGCACATTTTGTAATCAACCTCCTCAATCTTACCCACATTACACGCCGTTCACCCGCCATCTCGCTACGCGGGCCGGTGACTCCCCGCAAAATTTGAACAGTTTTTTGGAGCGATTGTCGGTCTCGCCGACAATCGCTCCATGCTCTGCGCCCGTCGCACCTTTGTCCAGACCCTCAGCTGCGGACTGGCCTTCAGTGGGGCGGGTCTTCTCGTCCCCCAGGACGTCTTGGCCAGCGACGTTAGCCTGCGCGAGCGGGTCGACATGCTGTACAGCAACAAATTCACATTCAATCACCGGGGCCAACCGCAGATCACCGTGGGCCTCATGGAAGGGCAGCAGCAGGTCTTTCTCGACGCCCCCGCTGGCATGCTGGCCCTCCCCTCGGGCGAAGGCGGCACGTCGATCTCAGGAGGCACTCGTTGGAGGATCAAACTGACGCGAAGCCAACCGAGTCGACAACGCTTTCGAGTGGTGCTCGAAGCCTTCGCCGCAACCGACATCCGGGCCATCGATCGAGCCGTCAAGGCCTGGGCAAAGAAGGGCCTACAAACAAGAGAATGTGAGGTCGGTGCTCTTTTTGGCGTCGATGGAGCCGTTCTTGATACCCGACGCATTCTGCTCACGGCCGGCCTGCATCCATCGGAGGCAGATGCCATAGCCCAAGCGAAATTACTCCGTCGCCAACACGGCGCTCTTGGCCGCTTGCATCCGGAGATCGAGCAACGTTCCTCCGGCACGCTCGTCGCAACCGATCTAGACCGAGGGACTGAGATTCGCGCGCAAGGCGTGCTGTGGTTCTCAGGCCGCGGAAAATCAGGCATCACCGTACGCGACGTGGTTTCCGGAAGCACGATCGGAACACGCTCAAAAGAGACGAGGCGATACCATGGTCAAATTTACATCGCCGTCGATCGCCGTGGAAAGTTATGCGTCGTCAACCTCGTCAACGAGAGTGACGTCCTCGCTGGCCTTGTACCCGCCGAAATTTTTGCAAGCGCACCGTCTGCGGCCCTTCAGGCCCAGGCGATCGCGGCTCGCGGACAACTGCTCGCAAAAATAGGAAGCCGCCACCTCGACGACCCGTTTTTGCTGTGCTCCCAGCAACACTGCCAAGTCTACGCGGGCGCCAACAAAGAACATCCTCGTACGAATCGCGCGGTTCAGCGAACCCTCGGTCAGGTCCTCATGCGCCCTGGCGCCGACCAGCTCGTCGACACTGTCTACTCGGCAAACTCGGGTGGACACGGTGAAGACAACGAGCAGGTATGGCCGAGCCACGCCGACCCTCAACTACGAGGACGCGCCGACGGTCTAGTCGCGGAGAAATTCCGCCGTGGAATCAATTCAAGCAACCTGCATGAATGGATCCACGGCCTCCCCAGTTCCTACAGCCGACCCAAGACCGAGTCGCTGCGTTCGTCGTACCGATGGACCCATGCCATCGACCCTGCCTCGATTTCGGGCAACCCCAGCATCCCGCGAGGCTTCGGTCTACTGCGCGCGGTGGCCGTACTCGCACGAGGACGCAGCGGGCGAGCCACATCCGTCCGGCTCACCGGTTCTGGGGCCCAAATTGAGATCGCAGGAGAACTCCGAATTCGAAGAGCGCTCGGCGCCCTCAAATCCTCGATGTTCGTTTCCGCTCCACATCCGGACGCCTATGGTCGGCTTGTTCTGTACGGTGGCGGACACGGTCACGGGGTTGGCATGTGCCAACACGGAGCCATGGGCATGGCCGGTGCCGGCCACAGCTCCGCAAAAATTCTAGAGCACTACTACTTCGGATCGAAGCTCGCCAAGCTGTGGTAGCGCGACACGCTCGACACTCCACGATGTACTTCAGTGCGGGGATCACCTTCGCAAACGAACACAGATGCGTCGTGCATGTTCGCGCCTACTCACAGATCTCGCTCTCCCTACGGACCGATCGATCACAAGGACATGACGCCTCGGCTCACCGCTCGTCGAAGCCAGGGTCGTTGACCAATAGCGACCTGGACCGAGGCGACGGGCACGTCGAAGTTTTTTCAGCTCACCCACGGTCGCCACTCGGAAGCCCTGCACGCCAAAATACCGACGAGCTCGGCAGCGATTGACCGCCTCTGCCCAGGTCGTTTCCTGAGGATCGATATCGATGTAGAGCAGGTCATCCAGCGCGTGGAGCCGCCCCAGGCGAATTGCCCGTGCGACCGCCTTGAGCACCTCTCCGCTGTCTGGATCTTGCGGACTTGAACTCCGGCCAGGATCGGTAGAGGTAGAGGTAGAGGTAGAGTCGATGAGCAGCACAGCCTCGTTCATCGCCTCTCTCGCCACGGGAAGTCTCTCCGCAGAGACAGGCTTCGTGACCGCCTCTCGGGCCGGCGCAGTCGTGATGCCTGCCTTCACGATGCGACTCGCTGAGGAACTCCGCGCCCGAAACTCGTCATCGAGGTAAAGACTCGGCGTTGACTCGGGGCGGCCTCGAGACAAATAGACGATCGATGCGAGCGCAAGCACTACAAGGGCACTGCCGGCAGCTCGAACTATCCACGCCCCTGTCCACTGGACTTTCCGGGCCTCCCCTTCGCCCGCCAGCGGCCGGCGCCGAGCCTCAACGCCCTCGGGCGCAACGACCTCGGATCCATTCGACGGGCGCCTCGATCTCCGCCCCCTCGCCCGCTCTGGGTCCGATAGCGAATGGGGAGAACTCGTCGGAGGACGCGAGAAGGCTGAAACCTGGGTCACGCCGACCACATCGCGCATTCCGGAGCCTGAATCACGTGGACTCATGGGCGCGACCCCCAGCAAAGCCCGGTCTGCAGCCCCGCGAATATCGAAAAGCAAGGGCCGCTGTCGTCCATCGGAACGGCGCACGACCAGCTGATCAGAAGGCCCTCGGCGCGCGCTAAAAACCCCCTCAATCTGCCGCACCAATCCACGGTCGAGCACTCGGGTCTCAAACACGACGTACACGGTGGCTGACTTGTCCGCGTCCATGACGGCCCCGAGCATGCGCGGCTCCTCGTCGATCCCTGCCAGGACCCGGGCACGGAGACCCTCACCGTTCAACACCGCGATCAGCTGACCGAGGGTGGGCTCATCCTCCGTCGCGCAACACAGGACGATCGACACTCCAGCGCTCACCCGAACCCAACCTCACTCAACATCGTGGGCAATTTATACACCCAAGCGAAGCCAGGCCGACCGCTCTAAATCCCAACGACGTAATTTTTACCGTTTTCCGTGGGCCACGTTGCCCACACCTTCCCCACCACGGCTCTGCGGCGAGAATCACGTGAGAGCACGCTGCGACCGCTTCGACGCTCCATAAAACAGGACAAGATGGCGTCACCCGTACACACTCACGCTCTATCGACCACATCTGGACCGACGACGAGTCGCAAGGCCACCGTCGCCATCATCGGCGCACATCGCTCAGTTGCTTCGACCCCGCACCGAGGCGACCCCAAAAATGAAGTTTGTATAATCAGCATAATGGGGGTTCGGCCGCGGCGCATCTCGGCATCTTGGTGCTGCGCGCGCTCGCAAAGACGCCGTCCGCCCCCCTAAAAAACAGACTGCGCCAACCCCACAATATTCATCCTGGCTCTTGCGGGCAAGGAATCGCAGCACAAACGTAGCACCGACGGCCCGAATCCGGAGAGCCCACCAGCGCACAGCGACATTGCGCAGGGAGGTATCAGGCCGTAGTCTGTGCATCCGCTACGAGGACACCATGGTCGGAATACGCCGCGCAATTGCACTCTTGATTCTTGGTTTTTACATCACTCAATTCGCCATGACCGCATTGCTCGGTCCCGATGAACTGTTTGCTTGTTACCTAGCCATGTCCCTCTGCTACGGACTGGCCTTTGTCGGGCTTGCAGCCCAGTGGTTTTGGGCCCGTTGGTTCGCCATGGGCGTGGGTAATTTCGGAGCGCTCTTGCTGCTGGTGCTGTTCAAGATCGGGCCCGAACCGTTGATCGCCATCGTCGGCGGTAGCCACCTGATCATCGCGCTTTGTCTGCTCGGAGAGGGCATGGCCGCCAGCTACGAGCACTCGGAACACACCGCCGAGCGCTGGAACTTTCAAGAAGAATCCATGGCGCTCATGCGGCGCGCTGTTAAGTCTGCCGGGAGCACGCTCCCAATGCTCATTCTTTACACTTTGGCGCCCAAGGCTGACACGTTTAGCTACTTGGTGCTCACCGCAGGTCTTCTCGGACTCTTCGGATTGCTTCGCGGTCGCACCTGGGGGGTATTCCTTCTCGGAGCTACCGGAGCGACCGCGCTGCTCGGCGGACTCGGCGTCTTTGGTCCTCCTCCTGTGGGCTACGTGATATTTTGCGCTCAGGGGTTACCCGTCATCTACGGACCCTTTGTCGGCATTCTCGCTGGCGGGCTCATGTTGATTCCACTGATTTTTGCAGGCCCGATGATTCGTTTCATTCGCGCCCAACCGGCCTAGCTTGCGCCAATTCCTGGCCCGTAACCGCAGTCGCACGCTCGTAAATACACTCGTCATGCACAGCGTAAAATTCTCATTTTCTCTTTCGGCCCTCTTGTTGGCCGCGGCCTGTGGCGGAGCGGCAACCTCGGAGATCGATGGCGCCGCCAACGAGGCCGCAGCACCACATTTGGATCCCCCCGCCCACGAGAATCCGGCCAGCGCACCACCACATCCCACACATGCGCTGCCCTCGACGACCTCCGATCCCAGTGGCGAACACAGTCCTGAACCTGCTCAGGACGGCGACACGGGTAGGTTTTCTGAAAAAGATCAAACCGAAGACAGCGCCGAAGCTCCGCCCATCGACCCCACGATCGTGCTCATCGAGGAGGTGAAAAACCGAAAGACCACGGATGACCGAGCGATCGAGGCTCTCAACGAGGCACGCTCCGCGGGCGCCGACGTCCGAAGCCTGGCAAAGGCCGCAAACCGCCGCGGTGAAAAAATGGCCGCCGAAACGGAGCGTGCCACCCGATTCTTCGAGTGGGCCCGGGCCGCGGATCCGAAATACCCAAACGCGAGCTTCAACCTCGCGCGGCTCGCCGCAAATGCTGGGGAGATCGAAGCCGCGAAAGCGCTGCTTCACGAGGTAAAAAAACGCGGCGGAAAGCGGCTGCTTAAGAACGTCGGTTTCGACCCCACCTTTGCGCTTATCGCCGAGGACCCGGACGTTCGCGCGCTGATCAACTAGCTGCCACTCCACCTTTCATCAGGATGAATCAATGGTGCAAGACTCCGGTCCCCGCGTACTCTTCGTCTGCTATGCGAACATGTGTCGCTCCCCGCTGGCGGAGGCAATCTTTCGCCAAAGACTGATCGAACGCTCCCCTCCATTGGCAAAACTGGCGACGATCGACAGCGCGGGTACCCGCGCGATGGAAGGGTGCGCGCCACATCCGCTGAGCGTCGAAGCATGCCGGTCGTTGGGTATTCAGCTCCAAGGGAGCGGCCGCCAGATCCTGCGGCGAGACCTCTCCCGCTTCGATCAGATCGTGCTCATGGACCGCCAAAACCTCAGCGACCTCCGGCGAATGACCGGAGTCTCGGCCTTCGGCGAAATCGCAGGAAATCGCGCTCAGATACGCCTGCTCCGAGCGATCGCAACCCCCCACGCCCAGGGAGACGATCTCGATATTCCGGATCCAATTCGTGGAGGACCCGAGGGCTACCGAACTGTGCTTCGTCTGGTCGAAGAGGGCTGTAAAGCCCTGATCGACGAACTGTGTGAGGAACAACATCCTCGCCCGATACGCTCCAACCCAACGTTTCTCAGTCGTTGATTTTCGATCCACGTGCCGAGGCGCTCATGCGGCGGACTCGGAGAAACGGTCCGACCGCCACAGCGCTCCACAAGTTTCAAACCACCGTTCGGGATCCAAACAGCGACGCGCCCACGAGGAGAGCGTGGCATCCCCGGGAGCGCGAGCCCGGATCTCGTCGACCGTCGTCGCCAGATCGGCGCGGGAGCGCACGGGGGGGAGTTCGCCGCCGCACAACGCCGCGTAGGCGCTCGCATCGCTGACACTAAGATCGGCGATCACCGGGACACCCTGAGCGAGAGACTCCAAAGCGCTCAAGCTCAAGCCGTCCTCGCTGTAGGTCAACGTCAGATGCGCAAATCTTCGTCGCTGGAGGACCTGGCGATGTGGACGCCGGACGACCGTCTCCATATACACCTGAGGGACCTCACGCCCGTGCTTGTGGTTGCGCATTGCAGCGTAGTCCTCCGCATCATCGAGCATCGATTCGAGGGTGGGCCGAGTATCGATGGCCATGCGCGAGCTCGTAAACACGATACCCGGCCGCCGTACCGACTCCCGACTGCGGCAACCATCCAAGAGAGGTCGCCACGGCCCCCGCCACCAAGGGACAAAGGGCGCCAGGAACTTAGCACCAAGGTGTTTTGCGGCACCGGGCCGCGTCGAGACCAGGGCCCAGCCCCGCTCTGATGCCTGGGCACGTAGGGTGTCGAGCTTCAGATCTTTGTTGCGCCCGTCAACCTGGGCACAGATCTTGATCCCCGGAATATCTACGATCGATCGACCTGCGCATTCCAACTCTGTGGGCGGAAGGTCCACCACATGAATCGCATCACATCGATCCAAAATCGCCTCAAGTTCGGCGCCTCCGTCGTACAAGTGTGCCAGATCCCGCGGGTCCCCGGCAGCGGGGTCGCTTCCGAGGGTCAGCACCCGGACATCCGCCAACGCCCGCCTTCGCATCTCTTGCGCAAGGTAGTAGTACTGACCAGCAACGTCACAGGCCGTGATGACGAGAACGCGGGGCCCGGCCACTAGCAGCTCCGCATGATCGTACGCGAGAATGCGCCCCCTGTAGCGAATCGTCTCGCTAGCCATGGGGAGGAGGAGCAGGACCAACGCAGTTCGGGAGTCGTCATGGCGAAATTTAAGCTCTTTGTGGAAACGAAGCGCCCCACTCAGAGCTCCATACGACAACGCCACTTCGGCACAACGTCCGATATCGCCCTCTGTCTATCCGGCCTTTTCCACCTCAGCATCCGGATGGACCTCAAGTACGGCGAGGCCTCCCTCAACCGCCAAGTCTGTGATCGGAGTCCCCTCTGCGATGATCGTTCCATCGCCTCGCTTGATCTCCGGGCGAGGGTTTGCCGCTTCCTGAAGCGTCAGTCGCTTCTCGAGATCGTTGCGCAGCTCCTCTTCGATATTGGTCCACGGCGCACGACCACGACACTTGGGAAACTTCGAACACCCCAGCCAAGGTCCACGTTTTCCCAACCGTAGATTCATGGGCGAATCGCATTTCGGACACTTGATTTCTTCGACCAACACCGGCGGGATCGACGGGTACTTCACCGCTGATTTCTTGTCGAGATTCAGCACGAAGGTGACCTCTGGGTAGTTCTCCGACGCCAAAAACTTCCCGAAGCGTCCGTTTCGAATCTCCATCATTGAGCCATCTTCGGGACAAACGATATCTACCCGTTCTGGTAGCAAGGGGCGCCCGCGTCGATCGATCGGCGCCGCGTAGGCGCATTCTGGATAGGCGGTGCACGACAAAAAACGGCCGTTCTTTCCGAAACGATAGGAGGTCGGTGAGCCACACTCGGGGCACTTGTAAATCGCTGGCTGAATCTCCGCCTTCGCATGGCTCAGATTCTCGTGGGCGAGCTCCAGGGCGCGTGAAAAGCTGGTGTAAAATTCCCGGAGCATCTCGACCCAATCAACGTCATTCTCTTCGACGAGGTCGAGCTTCCCCTCCATCAACCGGGTGTAGCCGAGGTCCATCAATTCTGGGAACGCTTCGAGGAGCTTGTCCGTCACGACATCTCCGAGGTCCGTGGAATAAAATCGACGCTCGCGCTGCTCTACGTAGTTTCTCCGCTGAATAACCTCGATGATCGAAGCATAAGTGGAAGGTCGTCCGATACCCTCCGATTCCAACGCCTTGACGAGCGAAGCTTCACTAAAACGCGGAGGCGGGCTGCTGAACTTTTGCTCGGGGGCGATGGCGAAAGGCGCGAGTTCCTGTCCTTTCTCAAACGAAGGTAGCGTCTGCTCATCGCTGGCCGTGGGGACACCAACGACCTTGTAGAAGCCGTGGAAAGCCAAGGTTCGACCGGTCGCCCGAAGCGCAACCCCGGTTGCCTTGTCACGGCGCTCAAAGGTCACGGCGGTAGAGTTCCATTTCGCCTCCGTCATCTGGCAAGCCACAAAGCGCGACCAGATCAGCCGATAAAGCTTGTACTGAGCCTCTGCACGTGGGCCCGTGAACGCTTCTTTGACTTGGTCGGGATGTCGTGCCACATCGGTCGGTCGAATCGCCTCATGGGCCTCCTGTGCATCTTTGTTGGTGGAACTGTATTTTTTCGGCTCCGCGGGCAAATAGTCGGCCCCGTATTCATCGAGAATATGACCCCTGACCTTGTCCATGGCCTCATCTGAGATAAAGGTCGCATCGGTACGCATGTAGGTGATCAATCCGACCTGGCCTTCCCCCGCCAGATTGACCCCCTCGTAGAGATCCTGGGCCAATCGCATCGTCCGCGATGCTGAGTACCCAAGTACATTGGAAGCGGCGATCTGCAGCGATGACGTGATGAAAGGCGCCGGCGGGCGCGCCCGCGTGAGTTTCGCCTCAATATTACGAACCTCGTAGCGCGTCCCCGGATCAAGCGAGCCTTCAACGGTTCGGAGATAGCGCGCCGGGCCCTTGCCCTCAGGGTCTTCCTCGCTCACCACGGAGACATCTCGCATTCCCACAGCCTCTGCGACCGCTTTGACCTGGACAGAAAGGTCCTTCGCCTCGTCGGCAGCCGTGGCCAGGGCAAAACGTGCCCCCTGAACCTCCACGACATCCGCCCGAACGCTCGCGTGAGCCGCCATCCAATGGTTCTGCTCCTTCTGAGTCGGTCCCTTTCCGCGCGGGCCGGGCTCTGCGAGCAGCTTTTGCCAATCCGTCGACAAACCGACGGCCTGAGCCGGATCGAGCGCCATCCGCACGGTGACTTTCCACGTCTCATCGGGCACAAACGCCTCGATCGCCCGCTCGCGCTCTACCACCATGCGTACCGCGACCGACTGCACTCGACCTGCTGAGAGCCCACGAGCCACTTTTTTCCAGAGCAGCGGCGATGCCTGATAGCCGACGATCCTATCCAAGATGCGCCGGGCCTGCTGGGCCTTGACCTTCGCAGCATCGATGGCGCGCGGCTGCGAGAAGGCGCGTTTGATCTCGTCTTTGGTAATGGCGTTGAACACCACTCGCTTCGCCGTCGTCGACTCGATGTCGAGGACTTGAGTGAGATGCCAGGCAATCGCCTCTCCCTCGCGATCAAGGTCCGTCGCAAACCAGACCTGGGAGGCCAATTTCGCCTCGCGCTTAAGATCCGCCACCGTTTTAGTTTTTGTAGCGAGGATCTCGTAGGTCGGCGCAAAATCGTTGTCGAGATCAACGCCCGGCACCGGCATCTTTTTTCCCTTCGGCGAACGGCTCGGAAGATCGCGGATATGCCCAACGGACGCCTTTACGACAAAATCGGGTCCTAAGTACTTGTTGATCGTCTTGGCTTTCGCCGGGCTCTCGACAATCACCAGTTGTTTTCCCGCCGCGTTTCCCCCAGAGGTGGCCTTCTTCGTGGCCTTCTTCGCCGCCTTCTTCGGAGCTTTCTTCGCCGCCTTTTTCGCAGCCTTCTTCGCAGCCTTCTTCGGAGCTTTCTTCGCCGCCTTTTTCTTGGTCGCGGCTTTCTTGGTCGCGGCTTTCTTGGTTGAAGCTTTTTTGGCAGCGGTCTTCTTGGAGGCGGTCTTTGCCATAGGCGTATTCTTGCGCTGTCTCCGCAACTTCGCGGTCAACGAGGCCAGACTGTAATTGAAGGTCGACAACTCTCCAACGACAAGCCGCCCAACCTTTCTACTGTATACGCCGAAATTGTCATATACGGCTCGCTCTTGCTCACCCGCTGCTAATTTGCGTGTTGAAAATCTCACCCATGTTCGAGGCCCCAAGCGCGGCCTCGACTCACGCTTGCGCTTTTCGCGCAATGAAAACACGGTCAGGGGCGCTCTGCACGCGAAGCCCTGCATCATCGCTAGCCTTCGATGTCGTGTCGAGAACCAACGAAGAACGGCCCCGCAAAGCGACGCCGTTCTCGTGCTTACTTACCTGATCGCTGTGCCGCCCTCGCTAGCAGTCGTTGTAACCCATAGACAAGTTCAACTGCTGGCAAGCGTCCACGTAGACCGCGGATTTTGAAGGGCATTCAAACAGCTGCGGGCCACGAAGCAAACAAAATCCGTGCTGGTCGGCGACCGTCAGTTTTTGAACACACGCTTTCCACTCCGCTCCGTCCGTCGGCAACCCCTCCGCTCCCAAGAAACTCTTACAAGAATTTCCGTTCGGGCCTTGATGCGTCGCGTGTGCTGAAGTCGCCCAATCACTCAATGTCGCGTCAGAGCTGCTTGCCGGGATCACGTCAAGGCCTGTCACAGGCCGATAACATTGTTTTCCCTCGTCAAAAACGCAGTCGGAGGGATCGAGTTCGGCGGTCTGACAGCAAAGATACGAGGTCCCGCCGCACACGTCTTCAATCTCACCAGCACCCCATGTTGGGTTGCACGGCACGGGACAACCCAGCGCCGCGGGCTGTCTGAGACCCGCGCCGAGCGGCACAGCACCCTCTCGTACACACATACCGGATGTGCTCAACGAGTTATACGCACCGGAGAACATCGGAACCTGCTTATTATCAGGGTTCAGACTGTAGTCCGGGATAGCACTCGCGCCCACCGTACTCCGGTTCCATGCCGTTGCGTCGTCCGAGCAACAGATGTACGCATCCGGGCAATTGGGTTTGGGTCCAGATGGATCGCAGTGAAACGCCGTGTCCGGGTAATTCACACCGCAGGACGAGGAAACCACAGCGGCGAAACCGAACGCAGCCACGTGAACAAGTATAACTTTCAGTAGACGCAACCTGAGGCCTCCTAGGCAGGCCGACGGTCGCATAAGCCCACGATGCTTGTAAAGGATCTAGCATCTGGATTTTCGCGTCCTTTTGGTGCGTCGATCCCCTGGGGGCTACAGTTCGCTAGCCCGCCGTATCGCCACAGCGATGCCTCCCAGCCATGCAGACCGATAAACCGACTCCAAGACGCTCCCGTTCGCACAATCGCGTGACGACGGCCGGAATTGCCCTTTTGGGCTGGTGCGCTGCGTGCTCAGGCACCACAAAATCTGGCGAACAGAGTCCAGATCCCGTTCTGACCGCCCCACAATCGATGGAAACGGAACCCGTGCCTCGCGCACCCCATGCACATGACGGTCTTCTCGCGGAATTACCGCTTGGGCCCATCTCCAAACGTAGTATGCGCGGTCACTCAGCAAAAAAGGCGTGGATCCTGGATCGCGGAGACCCCATCCAATTGCCCATCGGCCAAGCGGAGATCCGGGGCTACACGGTGATCGATCTCGGAGATCGCTGGGTTCCCTACATCTTCACGACCCGTACGGCCGGCACCGAGGATGAGCAACCAAACGACTATGCAGATCGCTACATCGACCTTGCAAACAACCGCACAGACTCCGACGGGGACCCCCTCGGGGCCCACGAGATCAACTACCTTGAACTTTACGGAATTCCACCCACGCTGGGTGCCCTTCGCAAAGAGTGGTCCACGGCCAACTCCGTCGAAACCTGCCTCACCGAGGCTGGTTTCGACGCGCAGGTGTTTTCTAATTTTTCGGGGACGCTCGTCTATTCTACAAAACCAGGAAGACAGCGCGCTAAGCAGGCCCGGCGCTTCCGCAACCGATTGGCCAAGGCCATGAAGAAGGCGAAGATTCCCGAAGACGATCGAGTCACGGCGAACAAGCACCCCAAGACGCGATCGCTTGCCAATAATCTTGCCAAGATCGAGTCCGACATCGCGGTCATCAGCCACGCTCAGATCCGACTTCGATGCGAGCAAATGTTCGACAACAACAAGGGACGAGGACGTTTCAAACCCGGCGTCTTCGACAGTGCGACTCATCACGCGCTTGCACGCTTTGACCGCAAGCAAAACATCATGGGTTGGGGTCACTTTACGAAGTCCAACACGAGCGCCTTCGCTCGGCTTCCCCGGGCAACCACGTACGAACGTCTACGTCGAGTCATCGCGGCCAGAGTCATCGCGGCCGCACACCTTTTGGAAGACGGATCCGCACGCTCCTGGAAACAAGACTTCACTTGGAATGACACTCACGGTTCCTCCCACGGTCTTCGAGATTTAACGTCCGAATTTACAAACGCGGCTCTGCATGCCCTCGGAATGACCGATCCTGGGCCCGCCTTTGACGCTCTAGACACGCTCGCTACGCTAGGAGGATCTGCTCCTGATTTTGGCGAGCGACTGGTAGCGGTCCGCCTCCCCGACCTTCCCGAATACTACGCTGATGACATGGACTTTGAGACGGTCATCGACAGAGGGGACGTTTGGTACGACTTTCCTTACAACGAAGAGGGTACCAAGATCCCACAGCCTCGACGTCGCTTCCCCCACCTGACCCTTTACGTCCGCTATCGAGACCAACGCATTCCCCTCGTGCACTGGCGGACCACCATTGGATCCTGGCGCTCGGAGGAGCTCGACGGCGTCGAATGGTTCAAATACAAGGACTCCGACGTCGGCGAACGGATCTGGGAAACGATCATGGCGGCCCCCGTATGGATACCGCCCGCAAGTACGCCCACACGCTCCTTGGTGAAGCGAAAGTACAAGGACGGCCGCCTGCAATCCCTCGTCAACTACGACGAGACGGGACCCAGCTACAAGTCCGCTTATGGACTTGTCGCCGCCTACCACATCCGACGGAGGACTCGAAGCGACGGCAGCATCTTTGATATCGACAACCAGATCCGCACTCACGGGAGCGTCGATTACATGTCGATTCAACGCCGTTACTCACATGGCTGTCATCGCCTCTACAATATGAATGCGGTTCGGATGTTCTCGTTCATCCTCGGTCACCGCGGCTACATTCGTCACGGCCAAAAGCGCATCGGCTATCGCCGTGATTTCACGATGGATGAAACAGAATTTCATATTGCCCTCGACACTCGGGGTTATCGATATCAGCTCACACGTCCGATCCCAGTAATTGTGACCGAGGGCCGAATCCGCGGAAAGCGACGCCAGCCCTACACCGACGCGATGCCCAAGCCAGGGGTCGACTACTCCTCAGATTCAGACCAACAAGACGATCTACAGTCTATCCAGGAGCCCACATCCGAGAGTTTCGACCCGCTGACCAGCCCGGGTGGTGCGTCCTACCCCGCCCAGCATGGCGAACCGGGCAACTGATCCGCCAGTCGCGCAATAGGCGCAACTCTCGCCGCGTCAAGGTGCAGATCAAGACCCCCCACAAGTTTCCTCTCGGCGTGCCTCGTCCAATTTCAGACAAAGGGGAGCGCTTGCTATATAGTCCCGCGCCGTGCCCCGCCAAGCCAAGAGGTTTCAACACGCCTATGACAAGCACCTCGCATCTGCGCAACGGCTTGAGGTGCTCCGCGCTCTTCGAGATATTCTCGATCCTGACACGACCCTCGGCGAGGTGGTCGATGCGGCAGAAGCCCTCGGCTGGAGCGAAGGCATGGGCGACACTCTGCTCTCGGAGCTCGCCGCGGTGTTGCGAGGCCCCGCCGGCGAAGCCATGACCGATCCTGCCCCGGAGATACGCAGCCCGGGCCCCACTACCGGTACGCGTCGTGTGTCGCAAGCTGAAGCGACAGAGCAAGCCGAAGAAGAATCCCATCAGCTAGAACTCGCCGCCGTCGAAGCCGAGGCCGAAGCCGCGTTCGGTCAGATTCTCGCCGCCCGTGCTCCTGGCAAAGAAGAGCAAGGCCATGAACCCGAGGACTCTTCCACGGATGAAGAGAACCTCTCAGTCGCCTTCGCACGGTCGAAGAAGACCGCGAAAAAAACCGCGAAAAAAACCGCGAAAAAAACCGCGAAAAAAACCGCGAAAAAAACTGCGAAAAAAACCGCGAAAAAAACCGCGAAAAAAACCGCGAAAAAAACCGCGAAAAAAACCGCGAAAAAAACCGCGAAAAAAACCGCGAAAAAAACCGCGAAAAAAACCGCGAAAAAAACCGCAAGACGATAATGCGGGGTTCGTATCAACGATCGCAGGACTCAGTAAACTTGCCGTAGGAGTTTGATTGTAACCGACGGAATCCCTCCCTCAATCGCGTGGTGATGCAGGGCGAGTTCTCGACCGTCGTTTCGCTTGCGCAACCGAGGGCGCCGGGTCAAGCGACCGATCCAAAGATTCAAAACCCAAATACGGTGAGAAAACACGTGTTCGAGCGGCTTCGAAATGATCGACTCATGGCGAAGCGCGAGCCCAAAGCGATCGCTCACCTCTTCCCCGACCTCTGCGATGTCCTGCCCGTGGTTTTCCACGAGCGGAAGGCACCAGAGGCCAGCGAGCAAGCCGCTGGCCTCGCGCCGCTCCAGCAATACCCCCTCTCCCCAACGCAAGGCGACCGCCCAATACACAGTCCTGGGTGACATTTTTTTCTTTTTCGGGGCGGGAATTGCGCCTTCTTCTCCCGCTTTACGCGCGAAACAATTCGCCTCCACCGGGCAGACATCGCAACGTGGTGAGCGCGGAGTACACACAGTCGCCCCCAGTTCCATCAGGGCTTGGGCCAATGCACGTGGAGATCCGTGCTTCAGCACCTCGGTCACAAACGACCAGTGGACCGCCGACTCGGGACGCTGGGTCTTGGCGTCCCGAATCCGACTCAGCCGGGAGTGCACACGAGCGACGTTCCCATCGACCAATGGCACCGGCTGATCGAATGCGATCGATGCTACGGCCCCCGCGGTGTAGCGCCCGATCCCCGGGACGGCTTGGAGAGCACTCGCGTCCCGCGGAAGATGTCCCGCGTGGTGTTCCATGAGATGCCGGGCGCCCTTGTGAAGCAGGCGCGCTCGCCGGTAGTAGCCAAGCCCGCTCCAAGCTCCCAGCACCGCATCTTCGCGGGCTTCCGCCAGCACCTCGACCGACGGGAATCGCTCCAAGAAGGCTCCCCAATAGCGTTCGACAGTGACCACTCGGGTCTGCTGAAGCATGATCTCCGAGACCCAAATCGCGTAAGGGTCGCGCGTTTTTCGCCAACTTAGGTCCCGCGCATTGTCAGAAAACCATTGCTCCAGGCTCGGAGCGACCCTGGCGGCGAGCGTCGCGTGCACACCCGGCTCTACCACGACTGAACGCCTATCGAACCCGATCGGCCTGGAGTCGTTCGACCCGCTCCTGTAGGCTCCAGCTCCGTCCGAAAGAACAGCATCCACTCGTTCCAGGATCTTCGCTGCCCGAGTAAGCTCGAGACCAACGCTACGGCGTCCTGTCTCATGTTTCGCAAACGCGACACTCACATTCACTTCGTCGGTATCGGCGGCATTGGCATGAGCGGAATCGCGGAGGTCCTGCTCAACTTAGGTTACTCGGTCACAGGCACAGATCTGGCCGATTCCGATACAACCCGAAAGCTTGTCGGCCTCGGCGCCACGGTGCACCGGGGCCACGGAGCTCACTTTCTTGGCGACGCGGATGTCGTTGTGATCTCGAGCGCCATCGCTCCGACCAACGCCGAAGTCATCGCCGCCCGCGAGCGGCGTATCCCCGTCATCCCACGGGCCGAGATGCTCGCCGAGCTGATGAGGCTAAAACAGGGCCTACTCATCGCAGGCTCCCACGGAAAAACCACAACGACCAGCCTCGTCGCGTCGATCCTCCACGCCGCAGGCCTTGACCCGACAGTCGTTATCGGAGGCAAGGTCAACAGCTTCGACTCCAACGCGCGCTTGGGATACGGCGATGTGCTCGTCGCGGAAGCCGACGAAAGCGACGGAAGCTTCCTGTACCTCACCCCGACCTTGGCGATCATCACCAACATCGACGCGGAGCACCTTGATCACTACGGCTCCATGAAAAAATTGATCGATGCTTTTGTCGGATTCGCCAATCGGGTTCCGTTTTACGGAATGGCGATCGTCTGTGTCGACAACGAACACATCCGAGACATCCTCCCGCGACTAAACAAACGAACGATCACCTACGGCCTACGATCCGGCGCCGACTACGTTGCTACCAACATTCGTCAAGAGGGGTGCACCGTGTACTTTTCGGTTTGCGCTCACGGAATCGATCAAGGTGAATTTTCACTTCAAATGCCCGGAAATCACAACGTGAGAAATGCCCTTGCAGCGATCGCTCTTTGCGATGAGCAGCAAGTACATGTTGAGGTGACACGAAAGGCGTTGGCCCAGTTCAGTGGTGTACAACGTCGATTCACTCTTCGTGGAACCGCCGCTGGCATCACAGTGATCGACGACTACGGCCACCATCCGACGGAAATCCGTGCGACACTGAGCGGTGCCCGACGCGGTCACCCTGAACACAGGATCGTAGCGGTCGTGCAGCCCCACCGCTACAGCCGCGTTCGGGACAGCTTTCCCGACTTCGCCGAGTCCTTAGACCACGCCGACATCGTGGTGCTCACGCCGATATACGCCGCCGGCGAAGCGCCGCTCGAAGGCATCACCAGCGAAGCGCTTGCCCGGTCCCTGCGCCAACGCAGACCCGACCGGAAGGTCATCCTCGTCGCCGATCTCAACTCGGTCGTCGCACGACTGGTCGCCCTTTGCCAACCGAACGATCTCGTCCTGACACTCGGTGCGGGAAATATCACTCAAGCGAGCTACGGTTTGGTCCAGGCCCTCGGAGGCACGCCATCGTGATCGCCATTCACGACCAGGAGCGGGGCTCATCGCTACTCGCCAAGTTGAAGCAACGAGACCCCGAGACTTTCGATCCTTCCGGGAACTTGGCGATCGAGATTCGCTGCGACGAGTCCATGGCCCGACACACAACTTTGCGACTCGGCGGCCCAGCCGACTTGTGGTGTCGCCCCCGCAATGCTGAGACTCTCGCAAAACTGCTCGCAACTTGCCATGCGCTCGCCATGCCGGTGCATTTCGTCGGCTCGGGCACAAATTTGCTTGTCCGTGACGGAGGGATCCGCGGTGTTGTGATCAACCTCGGTTTCATGAATGCAGTGAAGCGGCTCGACGACGAATGGAATGATGCCGACAAGGCACGGGTTCATGTCGAGGCGGGTGCCTCCACGGGGCGCCTCCTCTCTGCCGCAACCCGATGGCAACTTGGCGGCGTCGAGTTTCTCGCGGGCGTACCGGGAACCGTCGGTGGCGGTCTGATCATGAACGCGGGCACCTCTCTGGGCGAATTCACCGATGTCGTCATCGACGTGCGGAGCATCTCCGTTTCGGGCGTTCACCAACGACGGGTTCACGCCGAATGTGGTTTTGGATATCGGTCCTCGTTGCTGCCGAGCAATGAGGTCATCGTCGGTACGACCCTGCAACTCACGGCCACAACCAAGGAACTCATTGTCGACGCCATTCATGCGCTTCGAGCCCGTCGCAGACAACGCGAGCCCTCACGAGTCTCCAATTGCGGGAGTACGTTCAAGAACCCAAACGGTCACTATGCAGGACAACTTATCGAGCAATGCGGCCTCAAGAACCTCCGTCGAGGTGCGTGCTTCGTGAGTCCTAAACACGCCAATTGGCTCGTCGTAGACCCCCAATGCGAAGTCCCCCGCCGCAGCAGGGACTATCTCGACTTGATGTCGATGGTACAAGAACGGGTCGCCGCCGACAGTGGCATCAAGTTGCAGCCCGAGGTGCGCATCCTCGGTGAAGATTTGGTATAGCCCGACCATGTCGACACAAGACACCGCCACAGCCCTTCACCAAGCCATCTCCGTCGCGCTACCGGGCGCCGAAATCGAGGTCATCGTCGGGTCGCCGGGTCACTACTCTCTCAAAGTCACCACGGCGGCTTTCGCTGGAAAAACGCTGCTCGCAAAGCAACGACTTGTGTTCGGCGCGATCACAGACCTTATGGCTGGAGAGATGGCCCCCGTGCATGCCATCGACAAGTTGGACACGCTCCTGCCTCAATAGGCGGCCCGTCGGCTATTCTCTGTGCTCAGCCTCCTGCATGACACGCGCGCATATCCACGTCTCTAACATCTCGTAGACTCGCTCTCGCTCGGCCGGTGGTTCGTTGTGGGCCTCGTGAAAGTAGCCTTCAAACAAACGAAGCTCACGGTCTAGTTCATGGCCAGTGGCACTGGCACTGGCCGCGACTTGGTCGTCGAAGATATTTTTCGTCGCCCGATGGTCGACCAGCACATCTCCTGTTCCGGCATACCAAAGCATCGGCAGTCGAAGACAACGCACTTCGGATTTCACCCGTCGTTGGGCCTGCTCCAAAGACCTGTGCCAGCCCGGCGTAACAACGGTAACCCGCCGAGTATCGGCGTCGTAAGCCCGAACGACCTCTGGATCCCTCGAGATCGATGCCGAGTCGATTCCCGCAGAAACCGCCAGCCGAGGCGCAAGCACCCCCCCGACCTTTGCCAACAGTCGTTTCGCGAATGGGATGTGTGCTGCAAGCGCTAAGAACGGAGCACTCAATATCGCGCCCGCGAGCGGAAAGTCATCTTCATGGTCCAAGAGATAGGTCAGTACGATCAAACCGCCCATACTATGACCGAATAGAAACCACGGCAGCATGTCCGGTCGCTGCGGCTCCGGCAAGCTGTCTGAGAACACGCCAAGCGCCGTATAGAAATCGTCCGTATATTGCTCAAAGCCATCGATGTGGCCGGGAGTTCCTTCCGACGACCCTTGACCACGGTGGTCCACCGCGACACACAAGCCCCCGAGCGCACAGAGCCGCTTCGCCAGATCACCGTAGCGAGATCCGTGCTCCCCTAGCCCGTGTGAAATCGCTACGACAAAGCGTGGGGCCCCCTCGGGCAGCCACCATTCAAGTTGAAGGCCTACACCATCCGCCGCAAAAATCGTCCGTGTCTCGCTCACGAGTCCTTAGAACATACCGCGAACACGTTCAAAAAGCCGGCGAGCCACCCCTGTCTGACCGGCTTCACGAGCGTTGTAGCCTTCTTGCTCGATCTCGATGGGTTCGTTTCGAACACCATACAAGACCAGCCCAACGCTCGTTGAGAATTTCGGATCCCGGATAACCTCGGCAAAGCCTCCCTCACTCAGGCCGATTTCCTTGCCTCCGTTTTCCTTACCGTGCACCGGCATTCCCTTGCGTACCGGCATCTGAAAAATGTCCTCGGCGATCTCACACATACCCTCCATCTGCGTGGCGCCTCCGGTCAACACGATCCCGCTTGCCGCCAGCTCCAAACAACCGCTACCCAAGAGTTCCTGATGGGCGAGCTCGATGATCTCTTCAACGCGAGGCTCGATGATCTCGGCAAGAAAGCGGCGCTGGAATTGACGCGGCGGCCGCGGCCCTACACCGGGAACCTCGATCGTCTCGTCCTTGTCGAGCATGCTCACCAGCGCGCATCCATGCTGCCGTTTGATCGATTCGGACTCCCCCACGCTCGTCCGTAGGCCGTGGGCCACGTCCTGGGTGATTCGGTGTCCGCCCATCACCAGCACAGACGTAAAGACATTCACCCCCTCACTATAGACGGCGATATCAGTAGTCCCTCCGCCGATATCGATAAGGACAACCCCGAGCGATCGCTCATCATCGTGCAACACTGCGGTGGCAGAAGCGAGCGGCTCGAGCACGACTTCGATCACATCGAGGCCAGCCCGCCGGCAACACTTCACAATATTTTGCACAGAAGTCACGGCGGCCGTGATGATATGTGCTCGAACCTCCATCCGAACTCCGCTCATACCGATCGGGTCCCGAATTTGCCCCTGGCCGTCGATCATATACTCGAGTGGCAGGGTATGAATCACCTCGCGATCGAGCGGAATGTTAATCGCCTTGGCCTGCGCGATTACCCGCGCAACATCGAGCTCGGTAACCTCGCGATTGCGCATACTCACCTGCCCAAGGCTGCTAAAACCCATGATGTGTCCACCTGCGATACCCACGTAGACCGACCGAACATCGACCGCAGCCATCTGCTCGGCTTCCTGGATCGCGGCGGCAATACTATTCGTCGTCGCTTCGATATTAACAACCACGCCTTGGCGAAGCCCCTCTGAGGGACTGGTCCCGACGCCGATGACATCGACGCCTGTCGCCGTGACCTCCCCGATCACTACAGCGACCTTGGTGGTACCAATATCAAGCCCAACGATAACTTCTCCGACCTCTGCCATGCTGTCTCCTGTGATTCCTGAGTCGTTTCTTGGATGGCTATTCGTAACTAGGGATCCGCGATTTTTTCGGCGCGGATCCCTCTGAATCGCGCTCAAATTCGGCGCGTTGTTTTTGCTCTACGTCCTGAGACGTTTTGCGAAGCTCCGCATGTGCCAGCAACACAGCCTCGTCCTCGTCGAGATAAAAACGTGCGACCACCCGCTCTCGATGGTCCAGACTGGGGGCGGCATCGAGATGCACGACCGATAGCCTATCGGCACGGGTACCAAGAGCGACCCGCAGAGCGTCATAACGCTCAAGTCCCGTCTCGATGTCGCTTCGTCCTAGATCGAGTTGGGTCCCAGATCCCTCGGTATACATCGTCACACCGAACTCCGGGTCAAGATGAATCTCGCCCAATTGGGGCCGCTGCTTGTTCTCGTACAGAGCAATCGCCGCAAGCGCTCCTCGATACCGTTCAGCCGCGGCCGCACGATCGGTCATCAGCAGGTTGCGATCAACTCCGGTAATAATCGGGAGTTCGCCTCGTTCCCCGCGGTCAAGGCGCTTGAAGGGCATGCCGAGCGAATCGACAAGGTAGAAATACCCCGAGAGGGCCACCGCTGCGGCGCGATGCTCCGTGACCGTTATTTCAAGAGTGTCCGGGAGGTGACGTACAACCGTTGTCTCGGCGACCCAAGGGTCCCTTGCCACCCGCACGCCAAGCTCTTCAAGGTCCATCGACAAAATGTTGGTGCCGGCTTCGATCGCAAGCAGCTTACGAAGCCGCGTATCGTCGATATGGGTGGTGGGCTCAAAGACGAAGGAACTCACCTCGAATCGCGCATCCGTCGTCGCGTACTCGTACCCCTCACGCGCGAGTGCCAGCGCGCCATAGGCGACCGCCGCAATCGCTCCGAGGCTCGCCGACCTTCGGACGATACGCCTCAGCCACACTCGCGAGATTCGAGGTCCATCGCTCCCCTCGGCGCGACTGGTATGCCCCGAGCTCGTTCGCGTGCCCGCGGCCGCGGGCATGGATGTCTTCGGTCCTCGTCGAGAATTACTTCGTACACCCGGCCGACTAGAACCACGGGGCCTCGGCTCGCCGGCCTCGACCGACAACGGTCTCCGCCCTTCCCGCCGAGCCTTGGTCCTGCGCTGTTGTGTCACGGTGTTCACCGAAAAGTCGTTCTTTGCCCCTCCTGGCCTGCGACGCCCCAGCGAAGAACGCGGGCCCATCAGGGTAAACACCCAGGAAGTCGGGGACGCTTTCGGATACCTCTCCGTCCGCCAAACACAAAAAAACACGCAGCACCTGCCAACCACTGAACAAATATTCGGCCCACCGCTGCCCCACTTCGATCCCATACAAATGGCCTGAACGCGGACAAACGGCGGTACAGCACTGCATCCGGCAAAAACGAAGTCAAAACCGCCTAGGATCTCCTAAATTCCGTGATTTACGACGATCGTCGGCAAAAAACTGCCGAAATTATCACGAATTCGTGGAATTGAAGCTTGTTTCAAGATCGGAGTTGCCTAAAATGGCTCTCGGCAACGGCGTTCAATCAGGCACTGGCAAGTCCCCATTTCTCATACGAACTCCCCACCTGCCCAAGAAACCCACTCTCGAAGGAAAAAAATCATGGCTAAGAAGAAAAGCTCCAAGAAAAAGGCACGCGAAGTCGTCGTCGTCGGTTCCAAGGTCAAAGAAGTCGTCCGTTCGGCCGAACTTCGTAGCGACGGCGAGCTCGTCCAAGCCGTGTCCGACAAGGTTCACGACATGCTCGAAGCCGCCATCGAACGCGCCCGCGCGAACAAGCGTGGCACCGTTCGCCCCTACGATCTCTAGTCGTTGTGGCAAAAAAAAGGCGACCCAAGGGTCGCCTTTTTTTATGCCCAGTTCAGGACGACCCCACCAAAATTCAGCGGGTATAGCCGCCCTCCGGGGGCCGACGACGGAGAAAGGCCGGGACGTCTTGGGGATCCGTCGCCAACTCGCTTCGATTCCATCCTCCATTTTGATTTGACGGAGGCTGAGCAGCAACTTGCGGCCGTTCCGCGACCGCGTCGGTCGATGGATACGGTCCACTGGCTCCCGACGGTCCAGCCCGCTCGGCGGCGCGGCGAGCCAGACTCGCCTGCGACACCTTCGCCTGGGGTGCACGTCCGCCGCTCGCTGTGCTCTGGGAAGTCGTTGCCGGCAGCGGAGATCCCTGAAATGCCGCCATACCGGGCGGAAGCTTCGCCTGGACTTGGGTCTGCGACTGACGCAGACGTCGGTTGTGGTGGGTCTCAATCGCAGCGCCAAGCTCGTCTTCGAGGGGCTCGTGCTGATCAAAACCCGTAGCGATCACGGTGAGCCGCAACGCTTCGCCCATGTTCGGATCGATCACCGCGCCAAAGATGATGTTGCAGTCCTCGTGCGCCGCTTCCATGATCAATGATGCAGCTTCCTCAACCTCGTGGAGACGAAGGTTTTGGCCCGAGGTAATATTCATCAAGATGCCCTTGGCCCCTTGGATCGTAACGTCTTCAAGCAGTGGGCTGTTGATCGCTTGCTGTGCTGCGGCGACCGCCCGTCCCTCGTCGGTCGCTACGCCCATGCCCATCAAAGCCCGCCCCTGGCTGGACATGATCGTTCGGACATCCGCAAAGTCTACGTTGATAATGCCGGGGATCGTGATGAGGTCCGAGACCCCCTGCGTGGCATGCTGGAGGACCTCGTCCGCGAGGCCAAAAGCATCCATCAAGCTGGTGTTCGATGACGTCACCTGCAACAAGCGGTCGTTGGGAATCGTGATCAACGTGTCAACCGCGGACTCCAACATCTCGATCCCTTGATCGGCAAACTTGGTGCGCCTTCGACCTTCAAAGCTGAACGGTTTGGTGACCACACCCACCGTCAACGCCCCACATTCACGGGCGACCTGGGCGATCACCGGAGCCGCCCCCGTCCCTGTGCCGCCACCCATACCGGCCGTGACAAACACCATGTCTGCCCCTTCCAACATATCTCCAATCTCGTTCACGCTTTCGAGCGCGGCTTGACGACCCTTTTCCGGGTTCGCTCCCGCTCCAAGGCCTCGCGTGATCTCGCGGCCGAGCTGAATCGTCGTCGTGGCATGACTGCGCTCCAGCGCCTGCACGTCGGTATTTGCGGCGATAAATTCAACGCCTTCAACCTTGGCGTTGATCATCGTATTGACGGCGTTGCCTCCAGCGCCGCCCACTCCAATCACCTTGATCTTCGCTTGATCCTGAAACGCTTCGTCGAGTTCAAAATGAGCCATTTTGCTGCTTCCCGTGGACCCACCCGCGACCAACGCGGCGGGTAACTTGAGGCTTACCTCGCGTCGGATCTGCCGCAAAAAACCCGGACAATTTTCCGAGTAGTCGTTTTCTTTACATAAACCCACATGTCGGTTTGTCGGATGGCGCGAGGATTTTTACGAGCTTTTCAAGCCAAGTGCATCACGCATCAATCGTGCAATATCGGGCCCCAATGGGCGGTTGAGCCACAATTGCAGAGCCTCGAGCCCCTGCCACTGGAGCATAGGAAGACCGCTTTGAACGGTCATTCCCCGAGCCTCCGCGCGGTCGAGCAGACCCCCTGCCGGCCGTGGGTAGACCAGATCAACGACACGAGAACCGGGCTCCAAAAAAGAAAGTTCGAATTTCTGGGGGAATTCCTTCGGCCCGCCACCCATGCCGACGATGCTTGTATTCACCAAAAGCTGGAACGGCCTCGCGCCCCTGGTCCCTGAAAACGAACCACCTCGTCGCGCAAGCCATTCATAGCCACGCATCTTCACCCTCGCGTGACTTGCGAAGGCATGTCGGACGCCTTTGGGGTTTCGGCTGACCCAGACCACATCGAGAAGTGCGTCCTGGCCTCCGAATGTTCCCTCGAGCAAGGCATCGACCACCGCCAAGGAGGCGCCGCCAGTCCCCAACACCATCACTTGGCGCAGGGGTGGGCCCCTCAGCTCATCAAGAGCCCGCATGAAACCGATCCCGTCGGTGTTGTGCCCCACCAAACGGTCCTTTTTGAAACACACTGTATTGAGCGCGCCGATTCGCTGAACTTCCGGCGAGAGCCCGTCCATTAGATCAAGCGCCGCCTGCTTGTGGGGAACCGTGAGATTCACCCCTCCAAAGCCGAGAACCGCGGCACTGCGCAGCACCGTACCCAACTCTGGAGGCAATACCTGCAAGGCAACATACATGTGAGGCAGGCCCAAGGCCTCGAAGGCCGCTGTGTGCATCAACGGCGACCGCGAATGACCGATGGGCGCGCCCAGCACCGCAAACAGCCGACCACGCTCTTCACGGGTCACGGGCCGCGATTGTCCCCGTCGCCACCATTTGTCCCGCGACCTCGATGCACCGCGAGGACCTCGGCCTCCACGTGCCCTTCGTGAAGACGAATCTCGATCCGCTCGCCGACAGACACGCTCTGCGCATCGATAAACACTCGTCCTTTCGATTGGGTCGCAACACAGTATCCGCGTTCAAGAACTGCGAGGGGCGATAGGGCATCAAGCTTCCCCGCGGCGGTCGCCAAACGTCGGCGGAATGCAGCCGGTAGCGTCATACCACTACGAAACAACGACTGGCTCAATTTTCCCAGGCGCTGGCGCTGGCTCTGAACACCCACACGAGGGTGATGGTGCTGAAGCTGTTCTTCGATTCGATGAAGGCGGCTACGCTGGCGGAAACAGAGTGCGCGTCCGGCGTCCTCCAAGCGTCGCCGCGCTCGATTCAGACCCTCCCCTTGGCGACGAAGGATCCCTCGTCCGCACCGCTCGAGACGATGACGGAGATCCTCGTATCGGGTTCGCTCATCGAGCACCCGTCGGCCAGCAGCCAGCCCAAGACGCCTCTCGAGCGACTCTCGTTCTCGCGCCACGGTCTCAAGATCTTGAACCACCAGCTCCCCCGCCTGCGAGGGCGTCGCCGCCCTCAGATCGGCGACGAGATCGCAGATCGAGTTGTCGACTTCATGACCCACGGCCGAAATTGTCGGCACACGGCAGTCCGCCAGGGCACGTGCCAAGCTCTCGTCGTTAAACACCCACAGGTCTGAAACCGATCCGCCGCCACGCCCTATGATGATCACATCCACTTCGTCGTGAGCCTCAAGCCGTTTCAGCGCTTGGATCAGGCTCGGTGCGGCATCGGCTCCCTGTACGGCAGAGGGAGACAGCAGCACCCGGGACGGACAGCGGCGCCGAACAACACGCAAGATATCGTGCACGGCAGCCCCCGTCGGACTCGTAACCAGCCCGATCACGCGAGGCCATCGCGGAATCGCCCGCTTGCGGGCAGCGGTAAACAACCCCTCGGCCTCGAGCTTTCGTTTGAGTTGCTCAAGCTGCAACATCTGCGCACCTAAGCCCGCCGGCTCGGCCCGCTCCGCGTAGAACTGAAATCTCCCTTGAGCGGTGTAGATTCCCATCCGCCCAAATACACGTAGACTCTGGCCTTCCTCGATCCGAAACCGAAGCCTGGACACGGAGGCCCGCCACATAGCCGTGGGCAGCGCCGCCTTGGCATCTTTTAGCGTGAAATACGCATGACCGCTGGCCGCGATCTTCAGATTGGACACTTCGCCCTCGATCCAAGAGGGCGGAAGAGCCTGTTCAATACAGCGATTGGCGGCCTCCACGGCCTCGCGCACTGTCATCGTCTCGCGGACGCTCCCCTTTGTCACCGGCGCACGCCGGCCTGAGCCGATAATATTCATCGACTCGCGACCAAAGGGGAGTTTTCCCTGAACCACGGTTTCTTCTACACCGCACTACGCCAACGTGAAACTGAATGCGCCGAAGTTGATGATGCGTCGAGCTAGAGTAGCCCCGGCATGTTGTCAGTCACTTCACCCAGAGGTGCATCCACGCCAACTGCGCTCATCGCGGTTTTTACAACCTGTGCTGGATTTACCAACCCCTTGGTCGCTATGTGCTTGCCCCCACCTGAATTGAGCCCCCCTGCATGTCCGGCGATCAGCGCCACCATGTTCTCTGTGGAGTGCGGGCTGGAGTTCTTGTTCCCCTCTGGATCGTAGCCCACCCCCCCCTCAAACAGCAGGACCATACTCGTATTGTCCAACACCGAGCTGCCATCAATATCTGTATAGGATGCCAGTTTTTGCACCAGAAGTCCGAAGTGTTTGACGTGCCAACTAAAGGAGTCGGCCATGGCATCGACGCCCTTTTGGCCCTTGCCCAACGCACCATGGCTAATCTCATGGAACTCGCTGTTGTGATCAAACAACTGCTTCGCGCTCAGCAGACACTGCGCCATCGTATACATCAATGAAGTTACACGGGTCAGATCGCACGCGAAAGCCATGCCGATAAGGTCTGTGATGACCCTCGCACGCTCGTCTTCATTCGAGTAGCCACCTCCGGACGCATAACAAGCCTTGTTGTTCCCCAACGGAACCTCCGTCCCGATCGGCCAGTCACTGCCCGGATTCTCCGGTAATATACATGCCTGCTCAATCGGCGTATCAACCTGGGAGAGTCTTGTCTCCAAGTCTCGAATCTCGTCCATGTGACGCTCGAGCCGATGTTGGTCTGCCGTTCCCAATTGCGATACAAGCGCCGCTGCGTCTTCTTGCACCAAGTCGATGATACTTAGGCGTCGGCGACGCACATAATCCGCCAGCGCCGCGGCCTGGGGATCGTCGGGGGTGAACCCAGAAAACAGCGCCTGAAATAACAGCTGAGGATTTGAAATCGGCTCAAGTGGAACAAGTGATCCGCCGGACTCCCGAAAGGACATCAAACCGCGCCCGGAACTAAAAGCGACGCCGCTACGATAGAGAGCCGCCTGTACACGAGTCTGAATCGACTGATGGAGGGTATCGCCGCCGATCGCATCTGCAACAATTTGATCGGAGGTCGGCGCCTTCGGCGCCGGATTCCCTCCCGGCCCTGTACGCATTCCGGAGAACAATGGCCCCAAAGAACTGTTGTGAAACCGCCGAGCCCGTCCTGCCTTGGGGATGCCGGAACCTTCGTCCCATGGAATCTTCATCCCAGAGATCACCGACACATGTTGGGTAACTCCGATCTCTCCAAGCGGAGCCAAGCCCCGAGTCATTTCGTAGTCAACACCCTCAGTTGCGGGCACTACGGCATCCGCGGTCTGACCGTTAACACTGTATCCGCTCACTGAGATTCCACCGAATCCCACCAGATACCGACGTGGCGGAGTCTCCGGGGCAGCCGAGGCTACCTTCGGTCGCATCACCTCAAGCAATGGCAAAGCAAGACTGGCCCCACCCACCCCTCGAAGAAACGTACGTCTGTCAAAACGAAAACGGCGCATCACGACGCCTCCTCTCGGCGATAGCTAAAGGCCGACGATGATACAAGTTCGATCATAAGCTGCTCAAAAGTAAATCCCTGAGGTCCCGCGAGCCGCTCACTCACGAGTTCAACAAACGTTTCGTCTTCCGGGTCCAAGTCGAAGTGCCCCATGGCGAACCGAAAGACCTGGGTCACTGCACAACGATCGAGGTGCCCCGTCTCCAACACAAGATCCGCGAGCCCCGCCGGGCCCTCGAACGTGCCTATGCCGGCGACTTCACCGACACCCGCAATCACACATTGAGGCTTGTCATTGTCGTGCTCACGATAACGTCCTTCTTGGTCGTATCGCTCAAGTCCGAAACCGATTGGGTCCATAAAATCGTGGCAGTTCGCGCATCCGCCACTCGCGTGCGCAGAATAGCGCTCCAGCTTGCATTCACCCTCTTCTTCCGAGATCGGGTCATCGGTATTAACCTCGGGAGGTGGTGGAGCCACTTCCTCGCAAAAGATGCGCTCGCGGACGACTTTTCCGCGAAGTGTTGGACTGGTGTCATCGAACTTTGCACCCACCGACAAGAAGCTCCCGTGCGACAGCAGGCCTTGGCGCCCTGAATCTCCGTAGGGAACCCACGCGGGCCCGTCACCCCCCGGATGCTCCAAGCCGTAGTGCTCAGCGAGCCCTGCATCGATATAGGTCTCTGTAAACCGCCAGAGGTCCTGCCACGGGCGATTCTCATCGAACAACACGCGACTTAGAAGCGCCTCGGTCTCCTGGGTCAATGCGCTCGAAAGTTCTGGATCGTGCGGCAGCGACTCATAGTCGAGCCACATCGAGTGAAATCGTAAAATTCTCGCCTGCGCTCGCGGGTCACCGAGCATTTCACCGGCGACGGATGCGATTGCCGCGGGCTCACTCAACTCCCCGGCATCCGCTCTATCGAGCAACCACTGCGTTGGCGTCGTGCCCCAAATAAAATACGACAACCGGGTGGCGACTTCGTGATCGTTGAGACGAAAAACCCCTGGAGAGCCCTCGACCGGGCTTCCCATCTCAATCCTGTAAAGGAACTCATGATGCACCAACACCGCATGAACAATGGTCTCAACACCATCGTAAAATTCAGACTTCTCATTGGCGTACGTCATGCCGAGGTCGACAAAAGCATCGACCATGGCCGATTCGACCGGCCGGCGAAAAGCATGGCGCAGGAAACCCCCAACAAATTGTTTCATACAGCCCACGTCGCCAGAGTCGGACGGCGTACATCCAACCAAGGCGCTTCGCGCGTCGATATCAGCCACCAACGCGGCCGCGGCCTCCTGAGCAAGAAAATCGACAGCCTCGATAAGAGCCTTTGAAGGATTCTGATTCGTAAAATCGTTGTCGAAAGGGCTACGCACGTCCTCCGGCAAGAGGCTTTGGGCGTCATTGACGCCCATGCCGAGCAACTCAGACAAAGTAGAGTCGTATTCCGCAGCGGTGAGGCGCCGCATCCCCGCGATACCCGCCGGAATCCCGCCGTCTTCCCCGCCCCCCGTGTCCGAAGTCCCCCCGGTTCCTGGTTCTCCCGAAGGTCCTCCCGAAGGTCCTCCCGACGCCCCATCACCAGAGCCCGCGCCCGCGCCATTTTGGCTGGTGGACACGCCATCGTAACAACCGCTTCCAAGCACCAAAACCAGAGCAAGCCATCGATTTTCCATCCGCACCGGGCATTTCTAGCATCACTCACAATGTATAGCAATTGCATTTTTAGTGACGTGGGCTACAAAATCATAATCAATCTGCGCTTTGGGCCGCCACTTATAGTATTAAACACTGACATACGGGTCATTGTCACCAGCGGCAACCGCATCACGGTCACAACGTTCGGGGTCGAGGGTATCCGCGGGGTACCCAGACATCAAAAAGGCGACCTCCGAGCTGGCGACAGAAAATCGTAAAAGCACTGCTATCTATACTTGGATTGAGCGATGAGAGAATCTATATCACACATCGAACGACATTGAGTCCCTGCTCCGCCGTCCTCCATCCGATATTGAGATCAAGAAAAGTACCAGCAGTGCTTCACTGAAAGTGCCGCGTGCTGAGGATGGTGCTCGTCGTTAACCAAGCCCCCCCCGGATGAGGGGACGGGTGTCATTCGTAACGACTGCGCTGTCGGACACGAGCCGGGCACGAGCCGGGCACTTGGGGATACTCAGAGTTCTCGCCGCGCATGGTAGCGGTAAAGAGGGGACAAAGACCTTGGTTCTCAGAACGTGCGCGGGCGTTCTCGGTCGAAGCAGAAAGCGAATCCCTCGGAGATCGAATATGTGCGCCGGCCCAGATCGATCATCGAAATTCTGTCGATCAGCGCCGCTCTCGCTGACCTCCCGCAAACTTCGACGAGGTCAACCATCTTTCAAAATTCGCTCGGGTGAGTACCCATACGGTCGACACAAGGGACCCAAAGCTCGGATAGTACTCATGAACCGTCCCTACGGGCTGCGCACCGACTCTGCGCAAGAGAGGCGTCGCTGCTCGATTGATCATGGGCTCGGTGACGGTCGTGGCGACCATGAAATCGGTCCCATCCGCCATCATCTCGCTCACCCCAGTCTTCGCTAGGCGAACGGCATGCGCCCGACATGATGGCAGGACCGCGAGCTGGTCGAAATAGCCGACTCGAGCATTTTCGTCGACTTTGAACGACTCCGCCCATTGGATCTGAGCCCGTTTCATCCAGAACTCTGAGGCACGAAGCATCTCATCGGGAAGCAGGATGCAAAAACCACCAAGCGTACTTTTGCTGAGGTCTTCGAGTACCCACACGATGCCGTTTTCGATCCGCTTTCGGTAGCCATCTGCGTCATTTCCTAACAAGAACCCCTCTCGGGCGGACGACCAAGTGTCTTGTGAGGGCGAAAATTCTGTACGGATGGCCAAAATTTGTTCGACATCATCAATTTGAGCGCGTCGTAACTTCATCACAAATCAATCTTTGTTCTCGATAATGGTCGGGCCCCGAAGTTGTTGAATCAAGCCTGAGGTAAAGCGAGAAACATTTTGATTTTTCCGAAATTCATCGGGCAAGGGCACCCCAATGGCGGGCAAGCGGTACCAAGGAACGTGGGGTCGTCTGTGATGGGTGTCGTGCTCATTCAGATTGAGAAGCCACCAGCGGAGCACAGGGCCGCCTTGCAATCGTCGTGCATGCATCAGGGTCTGCGAGCCCACCGTCGTTCGATAATGATAGACGTAGAGCTGAACCGAGTATACCCAGGCAAACACGACGAGCGGCCCACCGGCGAACAAATACCATGCTTCCATGCCAAAGGTCCTAATCGCTAGACCATGCACAATGATCGGAAATCCGAACAGAGCCAAGGACACTCTTTGTTTTCTTGAGTTCCAACCGCGAAACGCAGGGGATACTCGGCGCGCCAGTGATGTTGGAAGCAGGACAAACAACAACAGCGAGAACAACCCGTGCAAAAACCAACCGCACCCAAGGACGGCGAAATACCAGAGGGCGTAGAACGATATTTTCTGCAGGATTCCGGCCTGGTGCCGCACACAAAAAATGTCGAGCGCACTGGTGCGCTCATCACGGCGATTCGCGCCGTGATGAAATCGATGAATTTGACGGAATACCGGCAAGGGCACGAGGATCAGCCACAAAAAAAGTTGTCCAATGACATCGTTCACCCTCGGCATCGTCGGATAGAGTTTTTGATGAGACGCCTCGTGACCCACACAGTAGACCCGCTGAAGCCATATCCCCTGGGCGACAATTCCAAGACCCACGAACGCGGTCGAACCAACGCTGTGTGCGAGTCCCGTCACTAGCCCAAAAAGCAGCAGGAGCGACGTGGTCTCAAGGCACATTCGTGCGTTGATGGCTCCGTGTTGGAGGGTAGGCGGCATCGGATCCGTGTGGCATGTTGGCGTCGGATCTGGCCCGGACCCGGGGTACTCGTCGGTCATCGAGCGGGTAGTCCCCCGACAACCGTCGGCGGTTCAATCGGACGCCCCTCGCGCAGTTCAACCGCTTCGGCCCAGTTTGAGAGAAATTTGGGCGCATCGCAAAGTTCTGCCCTACTGCCGCCGTGCGACTCCTTGTTTCCATGGCTGCGGCTCTTCCGCTCGTGCTCGGGGCCTGTGGATTTTTCGAGCAACTCGAAGGCACTCAGGGGACCGAAACCGGCGGCAATACTGATCCGATCAGCGATCTTGGAACCGAGTCCTGCGGGATTGAAGACAATTTTTGTGAGACTCAAGACCATATCAAAGTCTGCAACGATGACACCGGCGAAATCACTACGCTGAACTGCGCTATCCTCTGTGGAAGCTCTATCAATCTTTCTTGTCTTGCTGCCGGAGATGGCACGCACGGATGTTGGTGCGTCGCTCCAGGAACCCGCAAGCTCGCCGGCTGCGCTGAGATGGAGTCGTGCCTCGACGACTGTGGTTCCACGCTGCTTGGCGAATGTGGGACGAGATGTTTCTCGCGCACCGACGCAACGACCATCCGCCTCTACGGAAGCCTGGTCCACTGCGCCGGGAAGGCCTGCCACGAGCTCTGCCTTGAGACTCCCGACAACTGCGGAAACTGCGTCGCAACCGCAAAGGCCGGTCTGTACGGCGATTGCTCTATCCCCAGGGCTTTTTGCGACAACGACTCGGGCGACGATGAAGATCCTTGGCCCTGGCCGTAGCCCGGTCTAGGCTACGTGGCCATAGCCTCGATGGCCACGCGGGGTCAACCAGAGGCAACCGGAGGTGCAAGGGACATGGCAGGCAACAGCGTAGGCGAACGATTTCGAATCACAACCTTCGGCGAGTCTCACGGCGGCGGCGTGGGGGTGGTGATCGACGGATGTCCTGCGGGTCACCCCTTCCCAAACGATCGCATCGCGACTCAACTCGGGCGCAGGCGACCTGGCCAATCGCGACTGAGCAGCCAGCGTAAGGAGCCCGATCGCTTCGAGTTGCTCAGCGGCGTAGATCCGAGCAGCGGTAAGACTCTAGGTACGCCCATCACCATGGTGGTGCGTAACGTCGACGCGCGCAGCGAGCACTACGACGACATCGCCACGACGTACCGACCCTCTCACGCCGACTACACTTACGATGCCCGCTTTGGCATCCGTGCGGTTGCGGGAGGCGGACGTGCGTCTGCGCGCGAGACGATAGGTCGGGTGGCGGCAGGCGCTCTCGCCGAAGATCTTCTCGCCGCCACTCATGGCATCGAGATCGTTGCCTGGGTCTCCGACATCGCGGACATCTCGAGCGCTGCCCCGGATCTTCAACAGATTTGCAGGTCCGAAGTCGACCGCCACGTGCTGCGTTGTCCCGATCTCCAAGCGGCCGAGGCCATGGAGAAGCGCGTTCTCGACGCGCGCAGCGACGGCGATAGTGTTGGTGGCGTCATTCGTTGCGTGGCTCGGGGCGTCCCGGCGGGATGGGGCGAACCGGTCTTCAGCAAGCTCTCGGCCGAGTTCGCCGCAGCTTTGATGAGCATTCCGGCAGCTAAGGGCTTTGAAATCGGCGATGGATTCGCCGCCACAAAAAAAATGGGGTCCGAGCACAATGACGAGTTCTACATGCAAGGGGACCGCGTCCGCACCCGAACGAATCATAGCGGAGGAATCCAGGGAGGTATCTCCAACGGCGAGATCATCCGACTTGCCCTGGCATTTAAGCCTGTGGCTACGATTTTTAAGCACCAACAAAGCGTGACCCAGGAGGGCCGAGACGTCCGCTTTTCACCACGCAAAGGCCGACACGATCCCTGCGTCGTGGCCCGCGCAGTCCCGATTGTAGAATCCATGGTTGCGCTCGTTCTTTGCGACCACATGCTGCGACGCGCCGGGATCCGCTTCGAGGAACTCTAGAACCATGACGAGCAATACAACGGGTAAGAACGCGGGCCGTCACTTGCGCGCACTCCCCTCGGCACTCGGAGATCCACAAGGAGCGCCGTCAGCCGCGAAGAAGGATGTGGGCTCCTCCCATGGCCGGCAATACGCGCCTCACGCTCCCCTCTCCCCGGGCAGCGTCCCTCACGAGCTCGCACGCTCGCTACGCACGCACGAGCCGGTTGTGTGGTGGAACGAGAAAAACAGTATCTCATGGCGCGCGGTGGCCTACACTTTTGCGCTCGGTGCCGCCTGCCTCGCTGCAGTTACGCTATTCGCGCCAGAGTTCTGGCAGCAGCCCCTCGCCCGGCTTTGGAAACCTGCCTTCGTACCCTTCTTGCCCTCGGCGATGGTCCTCGCGCGTGAAACCCTTAGCCGGCGCTCGATCCTGGTGACCGATACCTCTGTGCTCGAGGTAGGGTGGCGAGGCGACCGAGCACGCCTTGCATTTCGCAACATCCGTCGCGTGCGTCGAGACATTCTAACTGGGGGTATTTTGCTGGAAGGCAAGCAGCATCGGGTCCGTATCCCGCCATCATTGCTTGAGGATGCCCAGGCCGCGATCGCCTCCCAGACAAAGCACACCCTCGGGAGTGGCGATACCACAGCCGACGACCCCACCGGGTGGTTCCCTCGCTAATCGAGATCTCCGAAATGGCAGTATTTTGCCGCCTATCACCGTTCAGCAGCGATCTGGAGGATCACGGTACCTGCCATCTTCGCATCGCCGACGGGCGTCGACACAGTCGGTGCCATCCCAGTCGCGAATACAGACGACACCAATCTCCTCTGCACATCGTGCGTGGGTGCCCGCCGGAGTTTTGCGACTCTCTCGGCACCAACGCACGCACTCGGTCCACGCCTCGCTCGAGATGCCGTCTTTCAGTCGATCTCGGCAGGTCAATGTCACACATTTTCTCATAGAGTGGCATGGGCTCGCTTGCTGCGCGCCACATCCACCGGTGCCCCCCGCGATGCCTCCCAACGACGCGACCCACCACAGGACCAAAACGATTCGCGCACTCTCTCTCAACGACGTCACGGCGCACACTGCGCCCTGGTGCCGGGCACACTCGAACTCGCACAGGCACGGGGCGAGTAGGCATGTTGGTTCCAGGACCGATGCGCCGCCGCCCAACAGCCGTTTGAGTTCCCCAGCACCGCAATCCCACGGGAGGCCGCGCCATCGTTGATCCCGGTGGTCGCCAGCAACAACTCGGCATGGCCGTCTCCGTTGAGGTCAAGAATAGCCGGATATTCATAGAGCGTGAGCGAGCCATGCTCGGACCAGTCGATCCGCGTTTCTCCGGTGCTCCCATCAAACACGCGAAGTTCGACCTCATCCCCTTGAACAACTTCATACCGCCCATCTCCGTCGAAATCGAAGGCCGAACACCCGGTTGCGGCGGACGATGGGTCATGAATGGGCCGCTCCCACAACAGCGTTCCACGGCTATCGAACATCCGCAGTTTGTCCCCGCTGGCGACCGCAATCTCGGTCTCGCCATCACCGTTGAAATCTGCCGCTGCAGGGGGTCCGCCTCCAGGACTCGAAAAATCCTGTTCCCACAGCAGATTCCCGCTTTCCGGGTCGATAGCGACCATCGACCCGGATTGACGAACGACGACGATCAAGGGACCGTCGGAGGTCTCGACGATCGCCGGCCAGCCATCATTCCCCCCCGCCGTCCATAACACTGCACCGTCGCTGCCGTAGAGAGTGTTTCCAGCAACCACCTCAAGACCCGGAGCGCTCGATACGTCTGCGAACAGACTGCCGAAGTGTCGACCGCCGTGCCCCGCCTCACCACGCCATCGCAGGCGACCGTCGTAACCAAAGACGGTCGAGCCCAACAAAAATTCCGGTTCGCCATCGGTCTCGAGATCACCGACCGAGGGATAGACGGTGCCATTCTCTGGGACCTCGGCCGGGGCGAACCACCGAAAGTGTCCACTTCGGTCGGCCGCGATGAGTCCGCGGGCCCCAGCCACGACAAGGGTCGTCTCTCCCTCATGGATAGCGATCGCAACGCCCGACGCCCCGTGAGGCCGAAACCCACCCAGACTGCGCCGACTCCAAAGCGTGTCGCCTGTGGCCCCGGAGACCGCGACAAGAGCTCCCGCTCCACCGTAGTCCAGGCCACGGAATGCCGTAAACACAATATCCGGAATTCCGTCTGCATCGATATGGGTCGTTACGGGGGTCACCATGACTCCGTCGAACCCCGGATCTTCCTCATTGTCCGACCATCGGAGATTCACGTCGACGTCTCGGCTGCCGTCCGCCGCCCCCCCGTCCCATAAACACTGGCGCTCCTCGTGATAACCGAGGCCCTCGCGCTCATCGCTCCCCCCATGCGAGCTCCATTCCGACTCCTCAAGCGCCAGCTGTCCCCCGCAGCCACTGCCCCATGCTATAGCGAGGCCCGCGGCACACAGAGCGAATCTAAATGGTATTGCTGTGCTCATCATCCCACCTGACGGGTCGGAGGGGGAGTCGGACCGCCCGAAACAATCCCCCACCGTGTCCAACATCGACCTGTTCGAGCGGGCCTTGAGCGGGCAATCTAGACGCCCATGACCCCGCCCCGAAGATTCCCGAACTTCGAAACGCTCCAAAATTTACGGGTGGGCGTCCTGGGCGGCCGGGCGACGATTCGATGACCGCGAAACCCCGATCTGGTGCGGTGATCCTCTGTGGCGGGACGTCCTCCAGAATGGGGCAGTCGAAAGCGCTGCTCACTATACGTGGCCGATACTTGCTGCACTCGATCCTCAACACGACCGCCGCTCGCTGCGACCACTGCGTGGTCGCGGCCGCTCCTCAGCAACCCCTCCCGCCGCTTCCCCCTGGTGTGTCTCGGGTGGATGACCCCCATGCCCTACTTCGCTCGGGACCGGTGGTCGGCCTTTTGCAAGGTCTGCGACAGCTTCAAACACTCGACGTAGCCAGAGCGTTCCTAACCAGCTGCGACAGCGCCCGGCTCGACACGGACCATATCGACTTCATGTTTGCTCAGCTCGACGGACCTCCCCGTGAAGGCGCCCTTCCCGTCGATTCCGACTCCGGTCGAGGGCATCCGTTAAACTCTGCCGTTCTTGTCGATCCCGCAGTCCGAATTCTCGACCGGATGATCAGGCACGGCGAGCGCCGCGCCCAAACCTTGTTTACGAGACTGCGCGGGGTCAGCCGGGTTTCCGTGGACACACTTCCGAATCCGCAGGTCGTCGAAGACATCAACTCCCCCGCCGCATGGGCCCGTTGGCTCGCCGAGACCGCCGAGCGAAAATCCCGTTGAAGCTCCTCCTGTGCGTGATACGGTACCCCTCGTGCTATCCATCGCGATCCTGCTTGCTGCCGGCAAAGGCACACGCATGCAATCGAACCTCCCCAAGGTGTTGCATACCTTTTGTGGAGAACCTCTCATTTTTTATCCACTTGCCGCCGCGCGAAAATTAGGGACACAGCGCTGTGTTCTGGTGGTCGGCCACGGCGCCGACGAAGTAAAATCGACCGTCGATCGCCAGTTCTCAGAGGGAATCCAGTACGTGCTCCAGGCAGAACAACGTGGCACCGGCCATGCCGTGCTGTGTGCCCTCGATGCAATCTCCGATCACCAAGGGCCCGTATTCATCCTCAGCGGCGACGTGCCTCTGCTACGCAGTTCTACCTTGCGATCGCTCGGAGAAGCGTGCACAAGTTCGAGTGCGGGAATTGCGCTGCTGACCTTCACCCCAGAATCTTTGGTCGGCTACGGACGAATCATCCGCGACAAAGATGGCGCCCCCATCGCAATTCGAGAAGACCGCGACTGCACCCCGGAAGAACGCTCCATCCGCGAGTGCAACGCCGGCGTCTACTGCGTTGAAGCAAAACATTTGCGCGCCGATCTCCCCGCCTTCGGTACAAACAACGATCAAGGCGAAATCTATCTCACAGACCTCGTGGCCAGCCGGAGCCGTCAAGGCCGGGTTGAGACCCTTGGTACCGACTCTGTGGAGGTCGCAGGCATCAATACGATGGACCAGCTACACGCGCTCGAGCGCCACGCGAGACACCGGCAGGTGCCCCCCCCGGGTGGCTCGCAGGGCGCGAGCGCAGAAACACAACCCAAGCTCCGCCGTTGACCGACCCCGCTGCGCGGTCGCCACCGTGCCGCGCAATCTATCGCGCACCGGGGTGTACCGCAGTCACCGCCGTTGACCGACGTGAGATAGCGCATTGCCGGGTCGGCTCACGCGGCGCCCCGGACAAAGGTGCCCTCAAAGCGTGACAAGGACCTGGACCAGAGTACATAATCCCGGCGAATTACGGGTCTTGGCGTGTAGTCGCCGCTCCCGTCAATCGCAGCAGGCTCCCTATGGATACCTCTCCAAAGCCCGATCAAGAAAATCGTGAGGAACTCGAGTCCGTCGTCATCCGCTTCGCGGGCGACTCCGGCGACGGAATGCAGCTCACGGGCAACCGTTTTACCGTCTCGACAGCGCTGATGGGCAACGACCTGGCGACCTTCCCGGACTTTCCCGCCGAGATTCGAGCGCCCGCCGGAACAACATATGGGGTCTCGGGATTCCAGATTCAGTTCTCAAGCCACGCGATCATGACACCGGGCGACAACCCCGATGTTCTCGTGGCGATGAATCCAGCCGCGCTGCTCGTCAACCTCCCGGATTTGGTGAAAGGCGGGCTCGTCGTTCTCAACACTGGCGCGTTTACGAAGAGCAACCTCAAGAAGGCCGGCTACGGGTCAAACCCGCTGGACGACGAGACGCTTGCGCCCTACCGCACGCTGAAGCTCGACATCTCAAAAATGACCCTCGCCGCCGTCGAGGATTTCGATCTCGGGAGTAAGGGGGCGCTGCGTTGCAAGAACATGTGGACCCTCGGCCTCGTGTTGTGGATGTTTGATCGCGAGACCACCTCGGTGGTCGAGTGGCTCAATCAAAAGTTCGCAAAGCTTCCAGACGTGGCCGCGGCAAATATCGTCGCCCTCAAGGCGGGCCACGCCTATGCAGAGACCGCGGAACTGCCCAGCGACGTCCATTCCTACAAGGTTCCCAAGGCACCGCTGGCACCGGGGAAGTACCGACATGTGACCGGCAACGATGCCACCGCGTGGGGACTGCTCGCCGCCTCAAGAATCTGCGGCAAGAAGATCTTCTTGGGCACCTATCCGATCACGCCCGCTTCAAACATCTTGCATGCGCTGGCAAAACACAAAGAATTCGGTGTCGTTACGTTTCAGGCGGAAGACGAAATTGCGGGGATTTGTGCCGCCATCGGCGCATCCTGGTGTGGAAATCTCGGCATCACAAGCACATCGGGGCCTGGCGTTGCACTCAAAACCGAGGCCATCGGCCTCGCGTTGATCCTCGAGCTTCCGTTGATCGTTATCGACGTGCAACGCGGCGGGCCATCCACAGGGCTTCCGACCAAGACCGAGCAATCCGACCTGCTGCAGGCGATGTACGGACGCAACGGAGACTCGCCGATGCCCGTGATCGCGGCCTGCACCGCCGGGGACTGTTTCTACATGGCAATTGAGGCGGCCCGTTTGGCGATAAAGTACATGACTCCGGTCATGCTGCTCACGGACGGTTTTCTCGCCAACGGGGCTGAGCCGTGGAAGATCCCCAACGTTAAAGACCTTCCCAAGTTTGAGTCTCCGAGGCTCACCAAAGCGCCGAAAGATTTCCATCCCTATATGCGGGATGCCGAAACTCTTGCGCGCCTTTGGGCCACCCCCGGCATCGCCGGGACCGAGCACCGAATCGGTGGGCTCGAGAAGGATTACAATTCAGGCAACGTCTCTTACGATCCCGACAATCATCAGAAGATGACCGATGTTCGGGCCGCCAAAGTTGCCGGGATCGCCAACGACATTCCCGAACAAGAGGTCTGCGTTGGCGATGACACGGGCGACCTTCTGCTCGTTGGCTGGGGATCGACGTACGGCGCCATCTTCCAGGCCGTGACTTACTGCCGCGCGAAGGGCATGAAGGTTTCTCATACCCACATTCGCAATCTCAGCCCCTTCCCAAAAAACCTTGGCGAGGTCCTCAAAGGCTTCAAACGGGTGCTCGTCCCCGAAATGAACAACGGAATGTTGGTCAAGATTCTTCGCTCGGATTTTCTCGTCGATGCCAAGGGACTCAACAAGGTCTCTGGGATGCCCTTCAAGATCGCCGAGATCGAAGCCGCCATCGAAAAGGAACTGGCATGAACGAAACCATCACAAAGCTCACACGCAAGGATTTCACTTCCGATCAAGACGTGCGTTGGTGCCCCGGCTGTGGCGATTATGCGATCTTAGCCACCATGCAGCGCACCCTCCCGGAGTTGGGTGTCCTTCGCGAGAATACAGTCTTTGTCTCGGGGATCGGCTGCTCCAGCCGATTTCCCTACTACATGAACACCTATGGCTTCCACAGTATCCATGGCCGCGCCCCCGCTTTTGCGACCGGGGTAAAGCTCGCCAACCCCGAGCTTGATGTATGGATCATCACCGGCGATGGTGACAGCCTCAGCATCGGCACCAATCACTTTGTACACGCGATCCGCCGCAACGTTGATGTCCAGCTGCTGCTCTTCAACAACCGCATCTACGGCCTGACCAAGGGCCAACTTTCGCCCACCACGCTCACCGGCCATCGCACGCCCTCAACCCCCGATGGATCGATCGACCACCCGGTGCTTCCCGTCTCCCTGGCGCTCGGCGCAAATGCCCGATTCGTGGCCCGTGCAGTCGACACAGATGCGAAACAACTCGCGCCCGTGCTCAAGGCCGCCCACGCAAACCGCGGCTGCTCCTTTGTCGAGATCCTGCAAAATTGTGTGGTCTTCCACGGGACGGCCTGGACCCATGTGACCGACAGGCCTACGGCGGCAGACACCCAGCTCCACCTTGAGCATGGTAAACCCATGATCTTCGGTAAAAATCGGACCTACGGGTTGCGCATAAAACCGACCGGTTTCGAGCTTGAAGTTGTCACCATCGGTCAAGATGGCGTCACCGAGAACGATCTCGCGGTTCACGACCAAACCAACCGGTCCATGGCATTCCTCCTGGGCCAGATGGAGCCGCCAAACTTTCCGACCGCACTAGGTGTGCTCTTGCAAGACCCCGCGCCTACCTTCAACGAGGCGATCCACGATCAGCTTGAGCGTATTGAGAAGCAACGCGGCGAGGGCGACCTCGAGACGCTCCTCAATGCCGGCCACACCTGGACCATCGAGTAGACAAAGTGCTCCCCTCGCCTGTCGGTTCAGTAGGCATCATTAACATGTATGCATACAGTCATCTGTAGGTGTACTCGGGGATTCAAATTTTGTGAACATTTCGGGTAGAGTGCCGTCGTGGATGTTCATTGCTTGCTCCAGGTGTTGGAGCGGCTCGCTCGCGCGATGCCGCAGACTACCCCGTGGCCTCGGTTCATCAGTGCAGTACCGAACCAGCATACGCGCAGGACGACCACGCAACACCGGGGCCCCTCATGAAACTCCCAAACCACTACGCATACCTAAGGTTGTCCTTGATCGCTCCACTTCTCGCGTTGCAGTGGTCCTGTGGAGACAACGATTCGGCCATCCTGGCGGAGGGGTCTGAGAGCGGCGAGTCGATCGATCGCAGTGCAACATCCTCAGATCCAGTCAGCGGAACCGACGACACTGATGACACTGATGACACTGATGACACTGATGACACTGATGACACCGACGACACCGGCGCTGACACCAGCGACGAAGTCTGCGACGACGCGCCACCTCTTATCCCTCTGGCCGCCGCCGGGGCTCTCGCCACACCCATCCCCGCGACCCTTGAATTGGGTCAGACCCATGTTCTTGCTGAAAATGAGACCCGGCTTGCGCCTCCGCTCATCGCCGAACGGGCGACCCTACTGCTGCTAACGCCCGAGACCGCGGTCGACGATGCGACGAAGATCAAGGTCACAGCCCGCCTCGACGGTGAAATTTTGGGCACGGTCCTCATGCGCTCGCCCGCAGACCTCGTCCCGGCATTCGAGGACACCTATTCGGTGACGAAACTCGACCCCTACTCTCAGACGGCCTGGAGCACTCTCCTACCGTGGGACTGGGCTCGTCCGGGCGTCGACCTCGAAATAGGATTTGACCAGGGCCAAGAAGGGCAACTCGAACACCATCGTCACAACTACACCTTCGGAACGCTCGGCGCACCCAACGATTTTCTAATGGCGCGCGTCACAGCAAAGGTCTTCATGGAAGCGGGCACGGGACCCAAAATCGCCCACAAGACGGCCAAGATGATCAAGCAGTTCTATCCGTCTGTTCCTACCGCGCAGATGCAATGGACGGAGTACACACAGGCGATTTGGCCCTATCTCATCACTGGAGAGGCCGCCACCGGACGGCCTGTCCGGGTCGACTCCCAAGAAGAATATTTCCAGGCCACGGGCGGCAACAGACACTACAGCACGATCAAACTCCAGATCGATAAGCCCGTCATGTCCGCGAATCTAGGCGGCGGGCTGATCAATCCGACGGCAAATCTCGCCTTTGGCCAGAGCACGCACTATGGCTTCGGGTGGTTTGAAAATCGCGAAGGAGGTGTCGGGCCGCTCGCCAACGAAGGTATTGCCGGCGGCGCGATCGGGTGGTCCGCAATTTTCTCCAATTCTGACTGCGGGAATGCCCTCGCGCATGAAGCCGGTCACGCCTTCAACATGGGCCACTTCACAGGCGGCACGGCGGAGTCGTGGGGAATCGACGAGGAGTACCCACACAACGGTGTTAACCTCGCGTCGCATCCCTGGGGCTTCGATTCCGTACGCAACATGTTTCGCACCTGGTACCGTGTGAATAAGAACGGTCCTGCGACAAACGACGAAGGGGATTGGATCGGTAAGAACGATCCAATGAACCACGGCGAAGGTGCACAATTTACCTGCTACCCACAATACACCGCCTACCACGCAAAAAAGGCTCAGAAATATATACAAGGGCGACGAATCATCGCCGAGGTCGATGGCGTAGTCGGAAGCTACAAGTGGAATCCCGAGATGGCCCGTCTGGAGCCCGCCTCAGAGTACGACCAGGCCATGGAACCAGTAAAAATCGGTGTCCCTGTCGTCACGATTATCGGTACCTTCGGCCCTGAATCGGACGATGCGGATCCCGACGTTGACCAGACATATCCGTACATCGAATCCACCTTCGGAAATCTATTCGAGTTGCCGGACCCGCTGTCCAATGACCTTCCGGGAGGATTCGCCGAAGCGCGACATTTTCTGGAAATCGAATACGCCGATGGCAGTGTCGACCAAGCTCTCATCGGCTCCAAGATCCGCTGGGAGTGGCGCATGGCCCATTTTTCTCTCAACCTCGAGCGCTCGCGGAACCCTGTAGAGATCCGCTTGTATCGGAGCACGAAGGGCTACCCGGAGGTCGATATGAACGACGTCACGCTTCTGCATACCCGCACCATCGATCTCGATCTCGATGCCCCACTTCCCCCGCTTCATCGGGTCGGACGCGGGGAATTGGGTGCCGGTCCGATACGGCTTGCCAAGATGTGCGACGCGAACGTCAATTGCGCGCCACGGACCGTCGGCAACGCCTATCGTAAGGGCGAAGACCAAATTTTCTTCTCGATCGCGGGCGCGGGGCAAGAGGATCCGATTTGCGGCGATCCGGACGGTATCTCCCTTCTAGAAATCGCCGTCATCGATGAAGAAGGAGCACAGAACGTCGTAAACGTGTCCGCCCAGCGCAAGGTCATCAGTGATGGGCGAGAGGCCTTCAGCCAGATCAACGACTGGACCAAGTGGGTTCGTGGAGAAAACCTTCAGCAAGAAGTGCGCGCTTGGGTAGAGTTGACCCATAACCTCGACCTCCCGACGGGCCGCTGGAAGACCGTCCAAGGCCAGGAACCCGAGGTTATCGCTTGGCAAGTCGATGGTGATGGCAACATTGTCGAAAAGGAACGCTGGCCGTTGAGCCTAGATCTTCAACACGTCGCCTACGACCCGATCGAGGTCGCGCTCGATGAAGATTTTGTGTCCGAAGCCTATTTCGTCCCGGACTCGACCGTCTACTTCGTCGCTGACGACAAAGATTTTGGGTACACGACGGGCCATTGGCTGACGTGGAATGCCCGTGGGTACGTCATGGTCAATGCTCCCATGGTCAATGAGAGCACCGGAGAACGGGTGATCGTAAATCTCCGGGCGACACGGCGAGTGGGTGACATCGACCTTGAGATGAACGCATCCCATTGGACCAACGACCGTACCGCCAACACTTGGTTTGTTCTCCGACTGGACCCCGAGGACAACCCGGATTTGATCGTGGGGCACAGCTATCACAGCCCCTCTACTGAGCTTCTTGTCGTTCATGCCCGCCGCTGGATGGGCGATGATGAGCAGAGAAAGACGCCGATCGACACGCTACCCATGCGAATCAGCTACACCGTGCCGTAGCCTCCCTTCGTTCTAAAACCGACGAAGAACGATCCGCACCGCTTCGGACAAGGCCAAGTGGTCTATGCTTCGCTCACCCGTGTCGCAAATGATTCCAATCTATCAAGTGGATGCCTTTGCCGAATGGGTGTTCACGGGAAACCCGGCAGCCATCTGTCCCCTTGAACAGTGGCTTCCGGATTCGACGTTGCGGGCGATTGCCTCCGAAAACAATCTCTCAGAGACGGGGGTTTTCGTTCCTGACGGCGACGGCTATCAACTGCGGTGGTTCACGCCAATCACAGAGGTCGACCTTTGTGGCCATGCCACGCTCGCCGCCGCGCATGTGCTCTTTACTCACCTCGGATACACCGGTTCTCGGATCCATTTCACTGGATTGAGCGGCGACCTCTACGTGACACGAGACACCCAAGGTCGAATTGAGCTCGATTTTCCAAGTCGCCCGGCTGCTCCAATCGCAAATGTCGAGGCCTTCTCACTCCTCGATGCCCTCGGACTTGGCACTATCAACGATACAAAATTTGTCGTCGTCCTCGCGTCGACGCGCGACTACTTCGTTGTCCTAAACGACGAAGAAGCCGTACGTTCTCTTCGCCCACGATTCCCTCAACTCGCGCGACAACGACTGTCTGGAACGATCGTGACCTCGATAGCCTCCGACCTTGGAATTGATTTTGTCTCACGTTTTTTTGCCCCCGCCGAAGCCATCGATGAAGATCCCGTGACAGGGTCGGCACATTGCACACTGATCCCCTACTGGAGTGATCGGCTGAAACGCTCGAACCTCGAACCTCAACAAATCTCCCCCCGCGGCGGTCGTCTAAGTTGCGTGCTGAATGGACAACGGGTCAAGATCTCGGGACGAGCGGTGACCTATCTTTGTGGCCCTATCCACGTTTAGACCTAACTGTCCATCTCAAAGAACCTGGATAAAACTCATCGGGTCGAAATCTCGACATTTTCAAGCAGCTCCCGCTCCACGGGGCGGCTGCGATACCAAAGCCAAATCGTTTGGCCCACCCGACCCATTGAGCAGGCAGCGATAGCGACAGCGAGTCCCGAGTCAAAGCGCAGGAGAATCCCGGCCAGCAACACCATGCCGCAAAGGACAAAAAACAGGACCACCGACTCGGTCACCGGCCCCGTCCGGCGTGCATGGACAAGAATCCCTTGATACCAACTCTGGATCGCGCGTGTCGCCGGAATTGGAATTGCGAGCCACAATGCGGCCGTGCCCATCGCGGCCAGCCGAGGATCCATCGAAGAGAACCGAACGAACCAAAATTCTGCGAGCGGCGTCGTTGCAACCAACAACACACACAGTCCCGTGAACCCCCCCAGCAGCTGCCCAAAGGTCTTCAGCGGCCTGAGAGCCCCCGGGCGACTGACCATCGACACAACAACCTCGGTGAATGCGAGCCCCATGGCCTGCAATATGAACAACAGACCGGTAACAATTGGCCACAGCGCGAGCGAGTTCAACGGCCCAGGCATCCGAGCAATGGCCGCGGTACACAACGGTTGGGCCGCGAGTGTAATTACTGAGGTCAGGGCCAACGGCACGTAGAATGCAGCGAAGGCGCGCCCCCGCACGGGTGGATTGTCGTGGTCAATCTCTCCCAGATGTTGGCGTACGATCGAACGTACCCGCACTGCCGCATACACGGCCTCGACAACGACTCCTGAAGCGACCGCGCTCGTCGCTACAACAATCCCAGGAAGCCGTAGGACGACCCAACCGAGCCAAAGTACGATGATGTTGGCGCAGAGTCTCAGTGTCGTCCCAGCGGTAACCGCTCGCGCATGGCCGAAGCGAATCATGATGCCCTGGTTAAAACGCCTGTAGGCGATGCTCCAGGTCCAAGGAAGCATGATCAGTAGGCCGACACGTGCGGGAGCAACGACGGCCTCCGGCACGTCCATCAAGCCGACAACCACCAAGTCATAGAGCGGCGTGGCTACCAATACAACGTGCAGCGCCGTCAACAGGGCGGCGCTTCGATGCATGAAACGCCGCAGTAATTTATAGGATGCGCGGTCCCGACAGAGGCTGGTCGAGGCGGCAAGCAGCATGATGATCGGGGCCTCGATGATCAACGCGATCGGGAAAACTACACCTCCGTACGCGGCGAGCTGCGTCGTTGCATCGGGGAGCCTACCGACAACAGCGCCGAGCGCGGGAAGTTCGACCGACATCAACAGCCAACTCGCGGCGAGGGGCCACCACGCGCGGGCCACGGTACCCAACGTCATCTTGGCATCGACCATCGGCTCGCGAAGCTACTCTTGCCCACCACGGCTCGCAACCGACCTCTTTCGTCGATCGCGGAGGTTGATAAACGAACGTAGCTGCGTGTTGTCGTGAAGCGCATGTCCGCGAGGTGCATCACGACAAGATCCGCGGACGCTATCGATCGAATCTAGGACGGATCTTGCGAGCGCTCGGGACCCTGGCGCTCGGCTTCGCTCCATCCCTGGCATCGGCAGGCAATCAATTTGAACCTAGAGTGGTACCAAACTTTGGCGACGTACCTTGCCTGATCACGCACGATCGATTGCGCGACGGCCTCTTCCACATCGCATACAGCATCGACCACGAGGACACCGATCTGCAGGCCGATGAACTCTCGGACAGCCGACGTCACCAGTTTTTCGCGTTTCGACTGGCGTACCGGTCATTGCCTCCTTGGATCTCGTCCGCCGATGTTCAGCGAGCCATCGACATGCAGATCACCGACGCACCGAGCGTTTCCGATGAAGATGTGCTTGAGCTCTCCTCCGATTGGACCCCTGAAGACTGGCTACGAATCACGAGCGACGATGAGCGTCTACCCATCACTCTTGTGCAGGCGAGCCGTGGAGTGGACTGGGACACCAGAGATGCCCCACTCGGGGCCTATTTGGTCGCCGGCTACACATGGGAGCCCAGCGCCAACCTTTGGACCACCCGCCGCGGCATCGTTCAGATCGTCGACTCGACCATCCCTCGTGGGCATGGTCCTGCGATCTATTTTGGGCGCCTCACGGGGGCCATCGTTCACGAAGGCGATGGCTATCAAGTGACCGTCTGCGTCGACGCTGAGCCTGGATCGACCTATCGGCTCGCGTGGGCGATAGACGCCCCTGGTCCCCCCACGTGGCACGACTCAAACTCCGGCCGGATCGATACCGAGACTGAACTCACGATCGACTTTGAGATCCCCTACGGTTTTCCAGGGCGAGCCCACCGACTTCGACTCGAGGTTGAAAGCCCCGAGGGTCGCGTACATGCGGCCATCTCAAGGGACCTTCTGGTTGTTCTCGCAACCGAGAGCCCTTCCGACGGCGGTACGAACCAGACGGACGACAGCCGATCGGTAGCGAAAGACGGCTGTAGCGTCGCAACCGCTGGGAGAAACAATGAAGGTCCACCCGCCTGGATCCTGCTGCTTGTGCCCTTCGTCGTCCCCATCTCTCGCCCACGGAGACGCCCTCGATGGGCGAGCCTGCCCAATTTTCTGTCCTAGGCGTCGACAAGGGTGCCCACCAAGCGCCCTCTTTCCCGACGATCCGCGTAAATGCGAACCGCACGGCCGCGCAAGGTGTCGGGGCCGTCGCATAATACTCGCAAATAATTGTCGGTGACGACCTGTAGCTTTCCTTCTCCAGGCGAGCGTGACAACAGCACAACCCCTGGCCGTGTCTGCCCAAGGTGTCGATCCTCAAAGAGACGCCAGCGGGCCTGTGAGCGCTGCCGCAAATGAACGCTCCGGCGTTTTTTAGTTGCGCTATCCACCGCGTCCGGCATGGTCGCGGCGGCCGTTCCTGCCCGTTTAGAGTAACTAAACACGTGGGCATAATCGAGGCCTTCGTCCGACATAAGCGCCTCGCTGCTCTGAAAGTCATCATCCGTCTCGCCCGGAAACCCGACGATGATATCGGAACCGAGCGCCATATCTTCGAATTCTCCACGAAGACGCGGAAGCAGAGCCCGGATGCTCGCCGCGTCATGGGCTCGTCGCATTCGTTTCAGTACAGAGTCGCTCCCGCTTTGCACCGGAAGATGAAGATGTCGACATAGCCGCGTGTGGCGGCGAAACAAATCGATCAGGTCCTCGCCGACCTCATGGGGATCGATCGATCCGAGTCGCAGCCGAGTCGCGGCCGGTATCGACAAGAGACTGTCGACCAGCCGTGAGAGCCCACGACGATCGCCGCGGTCCCATCCATACGTACCCAGATGAACCCCCGTCAGCACAACCTCTGGGCATCCCGCGGCCGCTTGCGCGGCGAGCTGCGATACGAGGGTCTCTGGGGCGAGGCTCCGGCTCCCCCCGCGGACTTCCGGGACGATACAAAATGAGCAGCGATAGTTGCACCCATCTTGAATCTTCAGGAACGCTCGCGCGCGACGGGGCCGCACGGCTGCGGGCAAGGACCACGGTCGCGGGCGCGCACGCCCCCGCCGCTGTCCCAGCGCGCTGATTTGCACGAGCTCCGTGCCCGTCACCCTCTCGACCACATCATCCTTCTCCAGATTGCCAAACACCTGGGAGACGCCCTCAAGCTCGGCAAGCTCATCACCTAAACGATTCGCCAAACACCCTGTCGCCACCACACGCACCGTGGGATGTTGGCGGGCGACCCGGCGCAGTACCTGACGGGCATCCGCGTCGGCTCCATGGGTGATCGTGCAAGTATTCAGGACAAAGACGTCGGCACCCCCAACGTCTTGCACAACCTCGTGGCCGGCGCGCTCAAGCGCCTCGGACATCGCATCGGTCTCGGACTGGTTCAGCCGGCAACCGTGGGTCTGAAGTACCACGCGCATCCGCAGGACTTAGCACGACATGGGTCCTCGCGAAGCCGATCGCACACGCCCCACCTTGGTGACCGTCCGAGACACCTCCGCCGGCGCGCGCGCTAACCAAGCTGAACGATGGTCACAGCCTCACCGCCCTCAGGCATGAGGCCTCCTCGATGACGCCGGACATGGGCTATACGGGCGAGGTGTTCACGCACCACACTTCGTAGGGCGCCAGACCCGTGACCGTGACGCACAAGCACGACCTCCTGATCGGCCCCCAAAGCCTGGGCCAAGAAATCCTCGAGCGCATCGATCGCGTCCTCTGCGCGAACACCACGAAGGTCGCAAGCGTTATCGAAGCCCTCTTTAATCGGCCGCGCGTCGGGACCGAAATACTGTGACGCACGCGACGCGGGCTTCTCTGGCCGACCGTAGTCGAGCAAGGCCTTGCCGCGACTTCGCTTCGTTTTAGTCGTTCGCTTCGCAGAGCCGGACGTGCCGCCATCGGAGACCTCAAGTAGGCCCGAAATCGCCACCGTCATCCGTGAGTTCTCCAGCTGAATCGTGGCTTTCTTGCCCCGCATACTGAGTACCTCCCCGAGGGTCCCCGTCGCGGACACTCGGACTTTCATGCCCACAACGACTTTTGCCGGTGCTCGACCTTGAACCGCCGGAGACTCGATTTCACGCAGTGCCTCGATCCTACGGCTGGAGCTCCCTGTGGCTGCATCCCGTGTGGGGAGTGCGTCGGCAGACCCGGCGGTCCTTCGAAGATGCTTACGCTTGGTCTTGAGTTCGTTCTCGAGGTTTCGGAGCTCGTCAGAGGCCGCCTCGTAGGCCTTGCGTTTACGGCTGCGTGCCCCATCAAGGGCGCGCTGCTCTCGTTGCTGAATTTTCTGGTCACGCACTCGCAATCGATGCTGTTCGTCCTCCAGGTCCGTGCGCGCCCGGGCCAGCGCATGACGCTCGGCGTCGATCGCTTGAAGCAGGACGTCCACACGCAGACCCACATCGCCCAGCAGGCGTTTGGCCTCGTCGAGCACGTGTTCGGGCAAGCCTAGGCGCTTGGCGACCGCCAGCGCACTGGAGCTTCCTGGGATTCCCAGGGTCACCCGGAAGGTCGGTCGAAGATTATCGATATCGAAACCTACGGCGGCGTTATGAAACAGCCCCGATCCTGGCCCCTCCTCTCGTGTCGCCAACAGCTTAAGGCGGTCATAGTGAGTCGTGGCGACCACCGTCGCTCCCGCTTCTACCAGGCTCACAAGCACCGCTTCGGCGAGTGCGGCTCCTTGCTCTGGATCGGTCCCCACGGCCACCTCATCGAGCAGCACAAGAGTCTGTGAACCGACTCGCTCCGCCTGGCGGAGCGCTTCCATCACGTGACCCAGATGGGCAGAAAATGTGCTGAGATTCGCTGCGATCGACTGGTCATCGCCAACATCGGTCACGACCTCCGTGAACAATGGAAGCCGACCCGGGCGAGAAGTCGGGAGGCGGAGGCCCGATCTCGCCATCAACACACAAAGACCGAGCGTCTTGAGCGCTACCGTCTTTCCTCCCGCGTTAGGGCCACTAATGATCAAGGCCTCGCCTGCCGGAAGAACAATATCGTTCGGGACGACTTCTACCCCGTCGAGCACCATAAGGGGGTGACGTGCCGCCCGAAGTTCGATTCGCGGGCTCGCCTCCGGGTGCTCCGAGCCCCCCTCTGTGCTACCGCACAACGATAGCTGCGGCACATATCCGTTGAGCCGGCGGGACAAGGACAATCGAGCCACGACGACATCGAGGACCAACATGGCCTCCTGGCAAGCCAGCACCGCGGCACCGTGCTCTCCGAGCGATCGACTTAGTCGCGTGCGGACTCGAAGCTCCTCAAGCTCCGCGTTGAGCTGGGCTTCGCGAACTGCGTTGTTGCCGTCAACGAGCGATTGAGGTTCCACAAACACGGTCTGCCCTGTCGAACTCGAACCATGAATGATCGCGGCTCTCCCGTCGCGTCGAAGGAGTCCAAGCGCATCTCGACGTACGGGCAAGACGACTCGTCCATCCCTCTCGGTCCAATAGCGATCTTGCAACGCCTTCGCCACCGTCGCAGATCGAATGACCCGTTCGGCTTGGGTGAGGAGTGCCTGCCTTGTGGCGCGAACGGACTCGCGTGCAGACTTCAGCGCGGGGCTGGCCCCATCCGCGATACACGGACCCTGAATCCCTCCGTCTCGATCAATCGAGCGAGAAAGGGTGGCATGCAACTGCGCCAAAATGTCGCCACAGGTTGATCCCACCGCCCGCACCAGCGCATCGAGTCCACGGCGCGAGATAACATCATCGCTGCAGCGCAGCTCCGCCCGAGCGACCCTCACCAAGCGATCGAAGACGACACGGGAGCCGAGCAGATCGCAGGCACCCAGCAATTCAACCGTGTCGAGCGTTTCTCCTCGTCGAGCCGCATCGATCGTATCTCGAAGATCCGCGACCTGACTCAAGCAATCACGCAGACGAGGCGAGGTAGAATCCACCGATTCCGATGAATTCACAGTCGACGATTCTCGAATCACGCCTTCCACGCGATCCAACAACTCCAAGCCATCCAACTCTGCGAGTTTTGCCTGCGCTTGCGCGAGATCGCTCGATGGATGCAACAAAAAGCTTCGGTTCCCCGGCCGTGCTCCACGCAGAGTCTCCCGGTCCTGTTCTAGCCGGTCACGCCCCGCAATCGAACAAAGCTGGGTTTGAAAATGCTCACAAAGCTGTTCCCAGCCCAAATGCCGCAGGGCATCACCCAAACTTTGCGAAATCGCAGCCTCCGGGCTGGGCGGGTGAGAGGGATCGGATTGCACTGGATTCTGCACTGGCGCTATACCGTGGGGCCGACGTACCATGCGACGCACCGTGGTCAAGCGCTGCATGGATCTTTGCCCAGATTCGGAACACAGGCCCTCCACCGAGCCCGTATCCATGTCGCAAACGCCATTTCTCCGGTCACGTTGGAGGCATGCTGGCTCAATGCTCCCAGTCGACAAGATCTTCAACTATCGAGGGAATTGGAAGCTACGAAGGACAATCGATCATGCGTAAGGGTGTGCTTTTCGTGATGTTGCTCGCTTTTCACGCTGCGCTGTCCGGCACTGCGCAGCTTGAGAACCCCTATCTCTTCGGCATCGGCGCCGCGGCATGCCTCGCCATAACGGCGTTGTCCGCGCGGCTCGGATTGATCGACGACGAGGGGGTGCCTGTCGAATACTGGATCAAGACCGCGCTCTACACTCCCTGGCTTGTGTGGCAGATCGTTGTGGCCAACATCGATGTGGCGAGACGCGTCTGGCACCCGGAGCTGCCGATCGACCCGCGCATGTTCCGACTGCCGCACTCGTTGAAGACGCCGTATGGAGTCTCGACTTACATCAATTCCATTACGTTGACGCCTGGCACGGTGACCGTGGACGTCGGCGAAGATGAGTTCCTTATTCACGCCCTCACAAAAGAGGCCGCCGATGACTTGCTGACCGATGCCATGCACGACCGCATCAAGAAGATCGAAGGCACAAGATGAGCAGTGTGACTCCATTGCTCGGTGTCGCGCTCGCTCTGCTCACGAGTGCTTCCATGTTGTTGATACGGGCGATCTCCGGTCCGACGGTCTACGACCGTATTCTGGCCGTAAATGCCATGGGAACCAAAGCTGTGGTTTTGGTGGCGGTCATCGCGTTTATCGGGTTTCGAGCTCCGGGCAGCGCCGTACACCCAGAATTTTTTCTCGATACGGCGATCGTTTATGCGCTCATCAACTTTGTGGCCACAGTCGGCATACTCAAGTTCATCGAATTCAGGAGATTAGGGTAGCCCATGTTTACAACGGCATCGCTCGCCGACTGGAGCTATTGGACAAGCTCGGTCTTTCTGCTCGTCGGCTGTTTCTTCTCTCTAACGGGTTCCCTGGGCGTCTTGCGGATGCCCGATTTTTTTAGTCGCCTGCATCCCGCGGGCAAGTCAGACACATTGGCCCAAGCCCTGATTTTACTGGGGCTCATGGCGCTCCTGCTCCCGGACATCACGGCCAATGTGGGCATCGCTATCAAGCTCGCCTTGCTGATTATGCTGCTTCTTGTGACGGCACCCACCTCGACCCATGCGATCAGCAAAGCGGCGTGTTTGGACCCCCGTATGCCGACCTACTGGAAACGTCCAGGCGATAGCGACCCCAGATCCATCGAGCGACAAAGTCCACTTCCCACGGGCCCCTCGAACAACAAGGAGAAGACGTGATGAGTGAGGTTTTTGTGCTCGATGTCATCTTGCTCTTGCTCGTGATAGCGACCGCCATCGCCGTCGTTCAGATTCGTAGCCTCTTCTCGGCGACGATTCTCGGCGGTATCTACAGCCTGTTGATGGCCGTGGTGTGGACGAATATGCACGCCCTTGACGTCGCGTTCACCGAGGCCGCAGTGGGTGCTGGCATTTCGACGATTCTATTGTTGGGGGCGATCGTTCGGACCCGAAGAATTTCCAAAGACGATACGCGGATCAACCTCCCGGCCCTCGCCGTTTGCGGTGCGACGGGCGCGATGTTGATCTACGGCACACTCGACATGCCAGAGTTCGGCGATCCGTCTGCACCCATTCACCAATACCGAGTCAAGGAACTGCTCGCGCAACAGGTCGGCCGTGTTGACGGTGCCCCCGCATCACCGGATCACCGTCCCACCGAGCATGCCAACTCGGTGCTCAACGCCAGCGATCATCGCAGCACACACGAGCCCAGCGAAGCCCATGGTCATCCCAAAGACGACTTCAACGGACACGTACCAAACACCGTGACCTCACTGCTCGCGGCCTACCGCGGTTTTGACACCATGTTCGAGACCACCGTGATTTTCGTTGCCGGGATCAGCATGGTCTTGATGCTTCGTCGCCGCGAAGATGAAGAAGCGATCGACGATGAGGGCCCTGACGACGAAGCCGAGCAACGCAAGGGCTGGGAGGCCCGTTCATGAACCGCCCCAAGAAACTCCCGCAAATGGATGATCAAGTGATCCTTCGGGTCGTCGCAAAAATGGTGATTCCCTTCATCCTCGTGTTTGGGGTCTACGTAATCACCCACGGCGAAGGCGGCCCGGGCGGTGGATTTCAAGGCGGTGTAATTCTTGCCGCCGGATTCATCCTCTACGGGCTCGTCTTCGGTGCAGAGCAGCTGAAACAGCGAATCCCACCGGCGGTGACCGACGCAGCCATGGCCGGGGGCGCCCTTCTCTATGCCGGCACCGGGCTGCTGAACCTGGTGGTCGGTGGAAACTTTCTCGACTACGGCGCACTTGTCGCACTGTTCCCCCGCAGCACCCGAGGCGACATGGAAGTTTGGGGCATGACGGCCGTTGAATACGGGGTCGGACTCACCGTGTGTAGCGTGATGGTCACAATCTATACTCAAATCTGCGAGCGACCTGCGCGAATCACTCGCCCACGCGATCAACAAGGGCCGACATCGACCGGAGGGAAACGCTGATGGGCCTCGTTAATTACGCTGCTGCCGTGGTGATCATGATGATCGGCTTCTATGGGGTCATTGCGAAACGTAACCTGCTGAAGCAGGCAATCTCCCTCGGGGTCTTTCAGACCGGCGTATTCCTCTTCTATGTGACCATGGCTGTGGTCCGGATCCCAGAGAAACGAGACCCCGCGGGCGAGACGATCGATGCCGCAGTGAGTGGCGTCGCCCCGATTTGGAGCGTGGCGACGGATGCCATGGGAAATGCAGTTCACGCCCATATTCCCTACGACAACCCGCTACCGCATGTACTGATGCTGACTGCAATCGTGGTGGGCGTATCGACCCTCGCGGTCGCCGTCGCTATCATCGTTAATATTCGACAGCGCTACGGCACGATCGAAGAAGACGAAATTTTGGCAGCCGATCGGCAGGGGCAGTGACCATGTCCGAGCTATTTCCTGGACTGGATCACCATCTCCCGGTGTTGATCGTGTTGCTCCCCCTCTTCGGAGGCCTACTCTCTATCTTCATGCATCGTTTTGCGTGGCTGTGGGCGACCGCAGTGACGTCGGCCATTTTCGCCTGTTCGATCGCGCTGCTCGATCGAGTTAACGACGCTGACAACCACATCGTGGACTATTTCCTTGGCGGCTGGCCTGCCGAATGGGGAATCGGCTACCGCGTCGACCCGCTCAATGCCTACGTCATACTGGTCATCAGCCTGATTTCGTTGGCCGCGACGATCTATTCGCGTGACAGCGTCAAAGACGAAATTTCTGACGACCGACACCACCACTTCTATTCAGTGTGGCTTCTGGCTATCGCGGGACTGATCGGGATCACGGTGACCGGAGACACCTTCAACGTCTACGTACTGCTCGAGATCAGCTCTCTCACGGTTTACACCCTCATTGCCATGGGCGCGAAACGAGACCGGCGCGCTCTCACGGCGGCGCTCAAGTACCTAATTCTCGGGAGCATCGGTGCCACATTCATTCTTTTGGGCATCGGCTATCTCTTGATGCTTACCGGCACGCTCAACATGGCAGACATGGCAGACGTGCTCGCCGCAAAACACAGCGCGGGTGAGCTGCTCAACAACCGAACAGTGCTGGTCGCCTTCGCGTTCTTGATGGTCGGACTCAGCCTGAAGATGGCGCTCTTTCCTTTGCATATGTGGCTGCCCAATGCCTACACCTACGCGCCGTCCGCGGTGTCTGTGCTCGTGGCCTCCACTGCGACCAAGGTCGGCGTCTACATGGCCTTCCGCTTCGTGTTCACGATTTTTGGCAGCGCTTTCGCGGTCAAGAATCTGGACCTGCTCACCCTCTGCGCTTGTCTGGGTATCGTCGTTTCCTCCCTGGCCGCGATCCGGCAGAACAACGTCAAGCGAATACTTGCGTACTCGAGCGTCGGGCAGCTCGCCTACATCGTGCTCGGTTTCTCACTCGCCAACGAGTCGGGTGTGACCGCGAGCATCATCCACATTTTCAACCACGCAGTGATCAAGGGCGCGATGTTCATGGCCGTAGGCGCCGTGGTCCTTCGCGTCGGTAGCTCCCGTCTAAGCGATTTTCGCGGTCTGGGCCGCCGCATGCCCCTGACGATGGGAGCCTTCACCCTCGGTGGCTTCGGTCTAATTGGTCTGCCGCTGACTGCCGGTTTTGTCTCCAAGTGGTTTTTGGTGGTCGGGGCCCTCAATCGAGGCTACTGGTGGATCGCCTTTGTCGTACTGCTCGGAGGCGTACTGGCATTGATTTACGTGTGGAGGGTCGTTGAGGTCGTCTTCTTCGGCACCCCTGAAGACCCTGACCGAAACTATCGAGAAGCCCCTCTCACAATGTTGATCCCAATGTGGACGCTGATCGCCCTCAGCCTCTATTTTGGTGTCAACGCCGAGTTCACCTCCCAGCTCGCCGAGAACGCGGCAATGATGCTGCTCGGAGGGAAGGGCTGATGGACATAATACTCGCCACACAGATCTCAAAAATCGCGGGGATCGCAGAAGGACCGCTCAGGCTTCCATCGCTGCTCTTCCAGAATGTCCCCCTCTACGCCCTCGTCATCCCGGCCTGCGGTGCGATACTCATCGCACTTAGCGGCAAACTCCTCGCAGGCATGGGCAAGCGCGGTCAAAACGTACGCGAAGCGATTACCGCAGCGACCGCGATCATTCTCTTTCTCGTGGTGGGTGGGGCTGCACGTACTTTGCTCGATCCGGGGCTGAACATAGCCATGAGCAACCCCGTGACCTTGGTTAACGTGGTGCCCGGCCTCCCTCTCGCCTTCCACGTCGAGCCTCTCGGGATGATCTACGCGCTGATCGCATCGACGCTATGGATTCTCAATTCTCTGTACTCCGTGGGGTACATGCGGGCCAACAACGAGAGCCACCAGACACGCTTCTACACCTGCTTCGCGCTCTCGATCACATCGGTGATGGGCATCGCTTTTGCCTCGAATCTATTCACACTTTTTTTCTTCTATGAGGCTCTTTCCCTCGCCACCTATCCGCTCGTCACCCACAAAGGCACCCCGGAGGCCATTCGCTCGGGCCGAACGTACTTGGGCATCCTTATGGGGACCTCGGTGTGTCTTTTCCTCCCAGCGATCGTCGCCACCTACGTTTACACCGGGACCGTAGATTTTGTCGCCGGGGGCGTATTTACCCAGGGCCTGAGCCAAGTTCCTTCGAGCACGAGCAACGTAATTTCCCCCACGTTGTTCGGAGTGATTTTTGCGATGTTCGTGTACGGCATCGGCAAGGCGGCGCTCATGCCATCGCATCGATGGCTGCCCGCTGCCATGGTCGCTCCAACTCCAGTGAGCGCGCTTTTGCACGCCGTTGCCGTCGTGAAGGCAGGGGTTTTCTCCCTGGTCAAAATCACGATCTACACCGTCGGAATCGACAATCTTCGGGCCTTCGACCAAGGAGGCTGGCTCGCCTATGCCGCGGGCGCATCGATCCTCATCGCCTCGTTCATCGCGCTCTTTCAAGACAACCTTAAGCGGCGGCTGGCCTACTCTACGATCAGCCAGCTCTCGTACATCACGCTCGGTGCGGCGCTTCTCTACCCTATCTCAGCCATGGCTGCGGCCCTGCACATCGCGGCTCACGCCTTTGGAAAGATCACCTTGTTCTTCGCAGCAGGCTCGATCTACACGGCGGCACACAAGACTAAAATCAGCGAGTTGGATGGAATCGGCCGCAAGATGCCCTTCACGATGGGTGCTTTCGCCATCGGCACAATGTCGATGATCGGCCTGCCTCCGACCGGTGGATTCATCTCAAAATGGTATCTCCTGAAGGGAGCGTGGACCGCGAACCATCAATTCGCATTGATCGTAATCTGTCTGAGCACGCTGCTCAACGCCGCCTACTTCCTCCCAATCGTCTACCGAGCATTTTTTCGTCCACCCCCCTTCGACGAACACTCCGCCCACGGAGAGGCCCCGTGGCCGATCGTCGTCGCAGTGGTCGGGACGGCGTCCTGCACGGTGGCCATGTTTTTCTATCCAGACATATTTTTGGGTCTTGCCCAGAAGCTCGAGATCATTCTTGAAGGAGCCTCCGCATGAACCAGTCGAGCCCGCTCCAGAAACAGGAAATTCGCGGTGGCCTCAGGCATGACGGCCCGCGATGCAAAACTGTCGACCCCACGAGCGCCCCAAAACCGAAGATCGAGCAACCGGCCGCAATCCGTACGATGTGGGTCCTCGGTCTGATCTCGTTGGCGCTTCTCGTGCTCGCAGATCTCGGAGTTCACCATCATGAGGCCGTCTTTGGATTCGAGACGAGCTTTGGGTTCTCCGCCTGGTACGGCTTTGCGACCTGCTTGCTCATGGTCATCGTCTCGAAGAAGGTCGTGGGACAACAACTCTCTGTAAGGGACACCTACTACGATGACTGAGCTTGAATTTCCCCCAGGACTCATCCTCATCGCCGGCGCAATTGCGCTCATCACGCTCAGCAAGTGGCAACGGTTGTGGAAGTTTGCTTCAGTGCTGTTTCCCTTGCTGACTTTGGTTGGTATTTGGACTTTTCCCGAAGATGGCTCGGTCGAGGTCGCTTTTCTCGACTTCACTCTCATCGTCGCAAAGTTCAATCTACCGACGAAGGCCTTCGCGACTGTCTTTGCGTTGATGACCATGACCGGGGCCGTTTATGCCCTCAATCAAGATCGTCGTATCGAGCTTCCCGCAGCTTTTTTGTACGCAGGGAGCGCGATCGGTGTCACCTTTGCGGGCGACCTTTTCACGCTCTTCGTCTTTTGGGAGCTGATGGCAGTAGGCTCCACCATCGTTATCTGGGCGGCGCAAACCGAGGGATCGCGCAGGGCGGGCATGCGTTACGCGAACGTGCACCTCCTCGGTGGCGTGATTTTCATGTTGGGAATTGCCCTTCACGCTCTCGAGACCGGTTCGCTCGCACTCCCGGAGCTCGCGCTCACGGGCGGGATCATGGACCCCGTAACGCCTTCCCCGTTCGCCCTTCTGGACTCGCCGCAGGCCGTCCTAATGCTGCTCGGGATCCTCATCAATACCGGCGCCCCGGGGTTGGGCGCCTGGCTCCCCGATGCCTACCCCGAGGCTTCCGAGTCAGGCACAGTTTTTCTCTCCGCGTTCACCACAAAGACCTCAGTCTACGTCTTGATGGTCCTCTACGCCGGCACTCCACTACTCATCTATGTCGGCGCCGCAATGGCAATATATGGGATCGTGTACGCCATCTTGGAAAATGACATCCGAAGGATCCTATCCTATTCAATCGTCAACCAAGTTGGTTTCATGATCTGCGCAGTAGGGCTCGGTACTGGTCTTTCGCTCAACGGTGCCACGGCCCACGCGTTTGCACACATCATCTACAAAGCGTTGCTGCTGATGTCCGCAGGTTCCGTCCTTTACATGACCGGAAAGCGAAAATGCACCGACGTCGGTGGCCTCTACAGGACAATGCCCGTCACCATGTGGTGCGGAATCATTGGGGCGCTCGCTATCTCGGCCGTTCCCCTGACCTCGGGCTTCACGACAAAGTCGATGATCACCGAAGCCGCCGCTCACAATCACGAGATGCTCGCGTGGTTCGTGCTGGTCGCCGCTTCGGCGGGCGTCTTCCTTCATGCCGGGATCAAATTTCCGTGGTTTGTGTTCTTCCAGCGAGATTCCGGACTTCGGCCTGAAGACCCTCCGTCCAATATGCGGTGGGCGATGATCTTTTTCGCGGTTCTGTGTGTCGCACTCGGCGTCTACCCCGAACCTCTCTACACGATCCTCCCTTTCTATTCCGATCATCAAGCGGCCCACCCAGGCGAGCCCCTCTACCAAGCGTTCACCCCAGCGCACGTTGTCAGCCAGCTGCAGCTGCTCTTGTTTGCGGGACTCGCATTTTTTGTACTGCTTCCGATGCTGAAGCGCACATTGACCATCACCCTTGATTCCGACTGGTTGTACCGGGCCTTGATTCCGAGTCTCTGGACACACATGGTGCGCCCAGCCCTGCAATTGCTTGCGCCACTCCATCGAGGCCTCATTGATGGGATTCCACGCTTCGCCCGTCGCGAGTTTGGGTCCACCGAGGATGGCATGAAGACCGGGTCGACCCGACCCGCACAACCAGAATGGGGCGTTGGACGGAGCGTCCTCGTTCTTACTGCAATCTTGATGCTCTTCCTCGCCATCAATTTCATCGCCTAAGCCGGCCACGGGGTTGCCGAACCCTGAATCGCCCCCATCAATCGCCGCGAATCCTCCCTTAGCGGTTTTCCTGCCGCGCCAACATCCGGCGCGCGCGGTACCAGCCCTTTTTCGCATCCTTGTTGCGGCGATTTTTCTTCATCGCCGCGCGATAGGCTGGCGCCGCTTCTTCCCAACGGTCAAGACCCGCGAGAGCGTCGGCCCTTAATTTCAGGCCGGCAAAGCTATCCGGATCGATATTCAGCAGTTCATCGGCCGTGGATAGGGCAGGATCCCAACTCTTGTGTCGCTTGAGAACCCTACCTTGATTACGTAGCGCGACGACAAAATCTCGACGAACGTCGTCATCACTGCTCGCTATATCTGGCCACACGGCGAGCAGCGACCGATAAGCGTCAGCAGACTTCTTCCAACGCTTGCGCCGAAGAGCCCGGCTCGCGCGCGGACGTAGAATCTTTGCGGCATCGCGGCGTAGGCGGAGCAACGCCTCGTTTCCGGGATCGCTGACATTCAAAGCTGCCAGCTCCAATGCGAGGCTCCCGGATGCGGGCTGATTCCAATGCTCCAACGAAAGCGCTGACTCCGCACGAGCGACGAGCTCACTCGGAAGTCCGCGCACCTGAGATCCCGGAACCACCGCCTCTATCGGGCCGTCCCCCCGATCCGTATCAGGGGCAAGCAATGCGGTGTCGATCTTGCTCGTCTCGACGCCTGCCAGGCCCACGGGTGCCTGATTTTCAAGATTGGGGCTCACCGCTCCTTCAGGTTGTCCGTTCGACGGCGACAATGCATCCCGTGGCGATCCGCCATCGGTGACTGCGACCGGCATCTGAGACCGCGGAGCGTCCTCCGTCACGGTATGTCCAAGCGAACCACGGGCGGAGGGAGCAATGCCCGGCGCGCTCTTTCCAAAGGTGAAAAACATGCCCCCGGCTAGAGCGACACCAAGCGCGACAAACAGCAGCGCCTTGACCCCGCTCACGGCTGAACTCACCACAGCGGGCCCACGATCCGCCCCCTCACTCGACGTTGCAGCAGCCTGGTCATGAACGGTGACCAATTTTGCGGACATATGTTGCAGCGCAAATCCATCGATCGAGTCCGACGACTCGAACATCCGATTCGGCTCCGCCACGATCGGCCGGCTTCCCCGTGACCTTGAGGATGAAGCAGAGGGCGGGTCCGTCCCGGGACCATCCGTCTCTGTCTTCAGTCCCATGGCGGCGGCAACGGCCCGCGATCTTCCTTCCATTGCCCGCGTCAATTCGTAGTCCACCGAGCGCATCGAGTCCGGTCGATCATCCAGTGCCAAGGCAAGACAACGTCCGATCAACTCAGCAACCGGCGCAGGCACCTCAGGACAAAATTCTCGGATATCAGGGGCCTTCCCGGCACCTTTTTGCATGAGAACATCAATGGCGTTACGGCCAACAAAGGGCAATCTTCCCGAGAGCATCTCAAAAAGAATCGTCCCAAGCGCGTAGATGTCAGATTTGACATTGGCCGCGGCTCCCGCAGCTTGCTCCGGTGCCATATAGTCAGGTGATCCCATGACCAGTCCGGGTGTTGTCTGCGATGAACTTGCCGCATCCACTTGCTTGCAGATTCCGAAGTCAAGGACCTTCACGAAGTCGGGATCGCGTCCTCGCGTCGTCAGCATGACGTTTTCGGATTTCAAATCACGGTGAATGATCTGCGCCTGGTGGGCGGCCTCCAACGCGTTGCAAATCTGTCTGGCGATATGAACACTACGAACGATTGACAGACGCCCGTCCTGCGCAACGACGGCCCCAAGGTCGGTCCCTTCAAGCAGCTCCATTACAAAATAGAGGTCACCCGAGTCCATGGTCCCGATATCCATCACGTCGATGATGTTGGGATGACCGGTTTGGGTCGCGGCCCGGGCCTCGCGCATAAAACGGTCGATCAGGTCGGGGTCCCGTCCATAGACATCATGCAAGACCTTGAGGGCGTAGGTTTTTCCCAGGGACAAGTGGGTGACCTCATAGACGGCCCCCATGCCCCCCACACCCAACAACCGATCGATTCGATAGCGGCAGCCAACCACGGCTCCAATTCTCGAGACTGCGGCTTCCTCTAGACTCGCAGGGCTCGGTCCCTCGTTCCAGCCCGCCTGAACCTGCATCTCCTGCAGCTCAACAATGTCATTTTCGTTGAGGGTGATCGAGCTCGCCGTCATGTCGTCGGACTCTTCGACAATGATATCGCTGATGCTTAGTGTCTCGGTCAGGTCGGCCCGCAAGCGAATCGGAGAAAAATCTTCGCTCGCAAATTTCGCATAGTCTTGGCCTTCGAGCTTGAACTCTCGCCCAAAAATGTCTCGCATGATCGCGGCAACACGGTCGACGTCGCAAGTTGGATAGTGTTTTGCGACGATGTCAGACAGCGCGATCCGAAATTCACCGGCTGTTTGGTACCGGTCTTCTCGCTCCACAGCGAGGGCCCGCAATACGACTGCATCCAAGCCCTCTGGGATGCCCGGGACCAGCTCAGATGGCGCTCGTATCACCGGATTTCGCAACTCGGAGATGGGAGAGCTCTGGCCTTTTCGCTCTGCGGGAAACAACTGACGACCGGTGAGCATCTCCCAAAGGACGATCCCCGCGGCGTAAATATCGGTTCTCCGATCTGCCGGAAGTCCGCGGGCCTGCTCTGGTGAAAGATAGCTATAGCGACCGAAAACCACCCCAGGGTTCGTAAGCTCACGCTTGATGGTGTGTTTCGCTAGACCGAAGTCTGTGATCTTAATCTGGCCATGATAGCTGACCAGGATATTGGGCGGCGAGATGTCTCGATGGACCAGATCAAGGCCCATCGCATCATGAACGTAGTCCAGTCCGCGGCACATCTCGCGTACGACGAAGGTCGCAAAATCCACCGGAATTCTACGGTGAAGCTGGGCACAGCGGTTCCAGACCGCCCGAAGGTCCTTGCCTTCGACCAACTCCATCGAGAAATAGTGCTCGTCGGAGACGCGCCCAGCATCAAAGACCGCGACCAAGTTTGCATGATTGAGGCGGACAACAACCTTCGCCTCGTCGAGGAATCGGCGACGCACGCTCTCGTCTCCGAGGTCCTGGAGAACCTTTTTCACGACGCACAGCTTCTCGTAGCCGCCGATTTCGCCCGCTGCAGCGAGGAACAACTCCCCCATTCCGCCCTTGGCCATCGAGCGCAGGAGCACGTATTTGCCAAAGACCTGCGGGTAGTCTGTGGCCTCGGCACTTGCTGCGGAGACATCGTCCGCGGCGGAATAGGAACTCACCTTCCCCATCATACTCCTTGATCGGACTGTGGATCGCGCGAGTTGAAGCCGCCTCCTGCGATGCGCGGCCCACAAGAGGTCGTAAATCAGACAACGTGCGTGATGTTCAAATTTGCGCCGCGCGCATTCATCCTGAACAGGGGTCCCCGTGCCCCTAAACACCTCCGTAGAGCTGTTTTTTCAGCGTCGGCCTCTTCAGGGGTGTGCAGAAGTTCAACCTGTAGACCCGCGCAGGCACTCCGGCTCAGATTGGCCGCAAAAGATGGCGGCCGCATCGACGTCCGGGTCGGAGACGAGGTCTCCGCCCATCACGCGTGTTGTGGGCGCGGGACATCCATCACCCTTTTGGCGGCTTCGCTCGCTGCCAGCACGACGTCCTTGACCAGGCGATCGACGCTCGACGATGCGCGCCCCTGGGCCAGCGCATATATCTTCACCTTCGGCTCCGTGCCGCTTGGGCGCAGCACCAAGCGGCACCTCTGTTCGTTTGCCGCATACTCAAAACACACCACGTCGCCGGGGAGGTCCCGGGTCGCGGACCCCGTCGACCGCGGCTGCAAGCGGTCATTCTTGCTCACGAGTTCCAAACCGGCCAACGACCGAGGAGGTGTCTCGCGCCACGCCACCATCAGGCCGGCGATCGATTCTCGACCAGCGGCTCCACGCGCGTAGAGGCTCTCGGTTCTTTCCTTGAAATACCCATGCTCGGCCCATATCGCGTCGAGACGGTCGAGCAAGGTCTGACCTCTCGCTTTTTCGATCGCGGCACATTCACTCAACAACAACGCAGCGATCGCTCCGTCCTTGTCGCGAATATCACCACCTCGCAAGAAACCATGGCTTTCTTCACAAGCGAGCAGCAGCGGACGATCGGACTCCGCCATCATTCCTGCGTGATGCTTGAAGCCGACCAACAGGTCGTCCACAATCTCCACGCCGTATTTACGGCAAATGGCCGCGAGCAGCGGCGAGCTCACCATAGTTGTTAGCACCCAGCCCGCAGCTCGCTCGCTTGATTCCGGACCAAGTTGACGCAGCACGTGATCGAGCATCAACACACCGAGTCGATTGCCATCGATGAAATGATAGGCACCTGTCCGATCTCGTACGCTGGCGCCAAGGCGGTCAGCATCGGGATCGGTCGCTAACGCGAGATCTGCCCCAACATCCTTGGCCAACGACACGACCATGTCCAAAGAAGAAGGTGATTCGGGATTCGCGCTTTTTACCGTCGAAAACCGTCCGCCGTCCGGATCGCACTGGGCGGGCACAGGATGCACGGTGAAGCCCGCCTCCCGCAATACCGGGACCACGGCATGATGACCCACCCCATGCAACGGCGAGAACGTGACAACTAAGGGCACGCCACCATCACCCTCCCGAGCTAAGACTCCTTGAGATGCCACATAGCGACAGTACGGAACGTCGATCGTGTCCGGGTCGGTTGTGGGATCAATCCGTTCGACAAGGTCGACCAACTCGAATCGCGCGATCGCCTCAATATCGATCGCAGCGATCGTATCGGGTCTCTCCATGGCCGCCTCGATACAGCGCATCACAGCGCGATCTCTCGCACCCAGGACTTGAGCGCCATCGGGACCATAAATCTTGATCCCATTGTCGGGAGGGGGATTGTGACTCGCGGAGATCACGATACCCGCCCCGCAGCCCCGAGAGCGCACCAGAAAGGACAACAGTGGAGTCGAACGAGGCCCATCAACGAGAATAACCTCGAGGCCTTCCGCAGCGAGCTGCGCAGCCACCAAGTACGCAAATTCTCGACTGCTGTGACGAGTGTCATAGACAACGGCCACGCGGGGCACATCGCCGTGTTCACGCATCGCGCTGGCCAATCCGTGGGCGGTTTCGCGGAGCACGACTGTGTTCATCCGGTTGGGCCCAGGACCACATGGTCCCCTTCTCCCTCCGGTGCCGATCGGCAGCGGTCCCGAAAAAGCGTCCTCCAGCTCGGCCACCGCGGCAGAATCCCCCGCCAATGCAGCACGAACGACCTCCTCCAGGGCTTGACGCTCCGATCGGTACATCGGATCCGTCAACCAAAGCCCGACCCGCTCGCGGTGGGCGGACGAGAGCGGAAGATTTTCAAGATCGAGTGACATTGCCGTGGAACCTACCGCGGTCTACCTATCTTTCGCACCCCCGCGGGGAAAGGAGCGACAAAACCCAAGCATCGGCCGCCAAACCATGGAACAATCGGCGAACGCCCGCGGAAAGATTCAGGCCTCCGACGCCTCTTCCCCCGCGCGAACTCGCCCATCCCAAGCAGCGGTGCCCAGCTCCGCAAGCGCTCACATTCTGGCTCCGCGGGTCCGTTCAGACCGCTTTCGCCAGAAGCCACAACACTTCCCTCCGCGGAACAACTCCTCAGTCAGCCCAACCTAAATCGATCGATATCATGGTGACCCAAGTCGACGACGCTCAGCATCTGTTCTACTGGATCTTGGTCGTGACCGTGCTCTGGGCGGTCGGACTCGGGCTGCTTCTGGCCGCGATCTTTCAGACAAAACGTGAGCCCCCCATAAACAGTTCGGATGACGACCCGGACGACGCCGACTTCTTCGACGACGACGACGACGACCGACGCGACAATGGCGGCATGCCCGGTCGCCGGCTCGTCCACTAGCGCCTCGACACACAACGTGTCCGGCCCCCATCGGAGCCAGACGCGTTCACCGTCGCTTTACCTTCCATTCTTCGACAGCGCAAAACAATACTGGCACGACAAACAGTGTCATCACCTCGATAAGCATTCCACCGACAGAGGGAAGCGCCATCGGAACCATAATGTCTGCCCCCCTTCCCTGCGACGTTATCACCGGCAACAACGCCAAAATCGTCGTCGCAGTGGTCATGAGGCAGGGACGTACACGGCGGGCGCCCGCCTCCAGAGTTCGTGCGCGGACATCCGTGATGGTCGCCGGTGGCTCCTTCTCAAAACGCTGTTTGAGATAGGTCGAGAGCACGACCCCATCATCTGTTGCGATCCCTACCAACGCGATGAATCCAATCCAAACGGCCACCGAAATGTTGATCGTCCCCACGCGAAACAGGTCACGCATCGACGTATCAAACAAGTCGAAGTCCAGGAACCACGGCTGTCCGTAGAGCCACAGTAGGCTAAATCCACCCGCCACTGCCACTGCCACGCCAGTGTAGATAATCGCACTTATCACGACGCGATGAAACTGGAGATACAAGAGGATAAAGACCAGCATCAACGCGACGGGCACCAACACCGCGAGTCGCTTCTCGCTACGGATCTGGTTTTCGTAAGATCCAGCGAACTCGAAACTCACACCCGCCGGAACGACCAGATCTCCGCTGGCGATATTCTCGGCGATCGCCGATTTTGCTTGCTCGACGGCCTCCAGCTCAGCAACCTCAGAACGCCGGTCAAAGAGCACATAGCTGGTCAAGAACGTGTCCTCCGACTTGATCACCTGCGGCCCACGCACGTACTCAATCTTCGCCAATTGGGTCAAGGGTATCTGCTCGCCTGCTTTCGTCGGCACAAAAACACGCTCCAGCGCCTCAATACTGTCGCGTTCCTCCCTCATATACCGGACACGCACGGGGTAGCGTTCACGACCCTCTGTCGTGCGAGTGAGGGTCATCCCACCCAGGGAAATCTGTAGGACCCGCTGCACATCGACCACCGAGAGCCCATAGCGCCCAATCGCTTCACGATCGATGCCGATCTCCAAATAGGGTTTTCCGACCACCCGATCCGCAAACACGGTCTCGGGGCGAATCGCGGGTACCTTCGCTAGGACCTGCTCCAAGTCCAGCCCAAATTTTTCGATCGCAGCCAACGTCGGGCCATGAACCTTGACCCCCATTGGAGCTCGCATTCCACTTTGCAGCATCACGATGCGAGCGTTGATCGGCATCAAGGTAGGCGCGCTAGTCACTCCCGGTCGCTGGGCAGCAAGGACGATTTCGTCCCAAATATCACTGGGAGACTGAATCTCATCCCGCCACTGACGAACCCGTTTCCCCGCACGATCGACGCCGAACTCGGGCTTGTAGTTGATGATGGTCTCGATCATTGCCAGCGGCGCTGGATCGAGCGCGCTATCAACACGCCCTAGTTTTCCCACAACCCGTTCAACCTCGGGAATTTTAGCGATCGCCGCGTCCATTTCGGACAGCATCGAGATCGCTTCCCCGATCGACACATGAGGCATCGTCGTCGGCATGTACAGGTAGGATCCTTCATCGAAGTCCGGCATGTACTCACGGCCGAAGCCCGGAAGCGCTTCCGAGAGGCTCTTGGCCGCGGCACTGTTCTTCACCGACTCCGGAAGTGATCCGAAAATCGAATTGAATCCGAGAAGAGCCGTCATCCCAAACACCACGAGCGAGAGTGGCATCATCAAAAACAACAATTTTCGACGCAAGATTGCCTTCAACATGCGCGGATAAAACGACTCGAAAAGTCGAAAACTCCCCATCAACGTAAAAACGAGTACGCCGACAAAAAACACGTTCGCTACGATCCCCTGATCGTGGCCAAGCGGAAGCCAATTTTGCGCGAGCAAAATTGTGACAGCGATCACCGCGATGGCATTTTCTCCCAATGTGAACTTACGGCGAAAGACGCTCGACATCATCGGTCGTGCCAACCGATAGACCCCAAGGACAACGACGAACAGACCCGTTGCCGTACCGAGAGCCACAAGCACAATCCCAAATCCGACGAACAACCAATCACGAATATGTTCGATTCGAAAAATCGAACGCACAACCATTGCGGAGCCTCTTGCAGCGTCTAAAAGCCTGGCGGGCCGACGTCGCAGAATCACCAAAGATGCCCCAGGAAGGACCAATACGGCGAGCACCAATGTGCTGCTCATTGCAATGGTCTTGGTGAAAGCCAGAGGGGCGAAAAGCCGAAGTTCGCTCGACGACAACCCAAACACTGGCAAGAAACTCACCACTGTTGTCAACACCGAGGTCATCACTGCGGGGGCCACTTCAGCAACGGCACGGCGCACGATCACGGCGCGGTTTTCTTCAGTCCCAGCCTTATCGAGATGTTCGTTGATATTTTCAACAAACACGATACTGATGTCGACCATCGTCCCGATCGCTATCGCAATCCCGCCAAGCGCCATGATGTTGGCATCCACCCCGGTCGCCTTCATCACGACAAAGGTCGCAAGCACTCCCAAGGGTAGCATCGAGGAGATCAGCAGCGACGTCCGCAAGTTCCTCAACATCACGAGAACAACGATGATCGTGATAAGAATTTCTTGAAGAAGCGCGGTCGAGAGCGTCTCCAAAGTCTCGTGAATCAGCTTGGTCCGGTCATAAAATGGGACGATCGTGATTTGGCTGACGGTTCCGTCCTCGAGTGTCCGCTTCGGCAACCCTGCCTCAATCGACTTTAGCTTCGCTTTGACAGCAGAGATCACCGCGAGTGGGTTCTCCATAAACCGAGCGACGACGACCCCGCCGACCGCAGGCGCCCCCTCATCATCCAGTACACCGCGGCGAAGCGCTGGACCCAAGGCAACACGTGCGATGTCCCGAATTCGAATCGGTGTGTGTTCGCGCGCAACGACAACCGTGGCTTCAAGGTCCTCAATGCTACGAACGAAACCAAGGCCCCGCACCATATACTCGACGCTGTTCACCTCTAGTGTGCGGGCCCCGACGTCAAGATTCGAGTCACGAACCGCCGCGGCGACCTCCGCCAACGTCACGTCGTGGGCTCGCATCGCTACCGGATCGACGTCCACCTGATATTCCCTTACAAAACCTCCAATCGAAGCAACCTCGCTCACGCCTTCGACCGACTGAAGCGCATATCGGATGGTCCAATCCTGAATGCTACGCAGTTCGTCCGGATCCCAACCGCCGACAGCGTTACCCGCGGCATCGCGGCCCTCGATCGTGTACCAAAAGATTTGACCGAGTGCGGTGGCGTCCGGGCCCAATGTCGGGCTCACACCATCCGGCACCGTCCCTTGCGGAAGGGACGCCAACTTCTCCAAGACACGAGATCGCGACCAGTAGAATTCTACGTCGTCGCCAAAAATGACGTAAATCGTTGAGAAGCCGAAGGCCGACGTGCTGCGTACCGTCCGGACACCGGGGATTCCGAGCAATGCCGTCGTGAGCGGATAGGTGATCTGATCTTCGACGTCTCGTGGAGACCGACCAGCCCAGTCCGTGAAAACGATCTGCTGATTTTCGCCGATATCAGGGATGGCGTCGACCGGCACCGGGTCCCGCGGAAAGGGCTCCAGGTCGGCATCAAAAGGCGAGACATAGATCCCTCCTCCGACAAGCATCACCATGAGCACAAAGACCACCAGCTTGTTCTCGATGAACCAACTGACAGTGGTCTCCCAACCGCCCGAGGCCGCCGAGGCCGAGGACATTTCGTCTCGCGGGCTCAATGGTGATGTCCTCCTGCGCGAAGAGGTCCGATGGAAGACTCCTTAACAACAACAGGTTTCGGAAGATGGCCACGTGGTTCGACGCTCGATTTCGCCTCACCACAGGTGAGCATCACTTCACCAAAATAGGAATTATTGATCTTCTCCGCCTTCTTCTGAACCCAGTTTGCCCCGCGACTTCCAAAAGCCATGGGACAGTGAGCCTGGATCAAGGCCACGTCCAAGGGATTGCCAAAACTATGCAAAATAGTGGCGACACCGGTGCTAAGACCTTCAAATCCCATCCGTGCATCTTCGATCGTCTTCGCGTTCGCTACGTGATGTGTGTGTTGATTCAGCGTCACCGAGAGATCCACCCAGGCATCCTTGGCCTTTCCTGAGCCATCGACCGTTGCGTCTGCGATTGCGCTGCCCAAGCCAACAGCCGCCCGTTGCGCATCCGAAAGGTCATCGAGGGCCAACGATTTTTGAACAACAAGATAGCCCGCGACGATCGGTGTCAGTTGGTCAAGCTGCTCCCGCGACAACTCCAAGACAGCATCCCAGGAGCCCGGTTCGCGGTCATCCGGGCGGGTCATCATGCTCCTCCCACCACGAATCTGCAGGTCTGCGTCGATTGCAAAGGCTCCCCGTGAGACGACGGTTTCCCCCTCCGAAAGTCCTGCGACCACCGGGTAGTAGTCCCCCAGCCGTGGGCCCAAGCGAACCGTCCGCGCTTCATAGGTCGTTCGTTCTTCGTTCGGAACCTCGACATAGACGATCGCTCGACGGCCCGTAAACAACGGCGCGCTGGAGGGGATCACAAGCGGTGCGTTCGGTCCATCGTCGGCCTTCGATGCGACCACCGCCTGGGCGAACATCCCGGGTCGTAGCCTGCCGTCGCTGTTGCCAATCTCCACACGAACACGAGCCGTGCGCCGCTTGGAATCCACCGTAGGATCAATAAAAGTGATCTCGCCCGCGAACTCTTCACCGGGAAGGGCCTCGATTTCAACGACGACCGGCTGGTGAACGGTCAGCCGCGAGATATCGCTCTCGTAGGCATCGAGTTGGATCCACAAACTGTCGAGGTTGGCGATGCGGTAGAGAGGGGTTCCCGTCGTCACGTACGCGCCCTCGCTGGCGATCCGTTCGATCACCGTCCCTCCAAAGGGTGAACGGATTGAAATTGTGCGACTCGGCTTCTTCTGCCTGGCCATGCGAGTAAGCTCTCGGTCCGGGACGCCAAGCAGAAGCAAGCGTTCGCGGGCCGCCATCAAGGCGGCTCTGGCGGCGAGTCGCGACGATTCTACACCTGCGGCAAGACGGTCAACTTGGCCCCGGGCGACGAGGAGATCTTGATGGGCCGCGTAGACCTCTGGGCTGTAGAGGGTGGCGATCGTCTGGCCCGCACGGACCTTCTCACCGGTGACGTTGACACGCAGACGATCGATGCGGCCACCGGTCCAGGCGGTAATCGTCTTCAAGGTCGTCTCGTTGGGCTCGACCAATCCAAGTAGACGAATTTCACTGGTGGCGTCGCTGCGTCGGCGAACCGCGACGGTTCGGAGTTTTGCAAGGACCTTGGCTCGATCAGACAAGACAACACGGCTCGGGTCATCTTGGCGCCCCCCGCCGCTCGAACTCACCGGGATAAGGTCCATACCGCACAGCGGACACTGTCCGGGTCCGGATTGCGGGATCTGCGGATGCATCGAGCATGTCCAGAGCGAGGCGTCATCCGTTTCGGCCGAATCAGACGCTCCCCGCGCCGCAGCCGGGTCGATCGCCTCACCGGAATCACCCTGCCGACCAAAGATGAGCGCTCCAGCCAAGAAACCCAGCACAAGCAGTACCAAGCGCAACGACTGCCGCCTCAACCATAGACGAGTTCGATCGATACTATTGAGATTCATCACGGAGGCCTTTCTCTCGTTTGATCGTTCGCCCCACCACGCGCTCAAGTCGAGCCCAACTCCTTGCGTATGTGGCACGCGCCGTCTCCAACTCCACACGAAGCTCCAGAAGATCTCGCTGCGCCAGCAGCACCTGGGCTACGGTACCTCGTCCGGTCGCGTAGGCGCCCAACACCGATGCGTACGCGGCATCCGCCTGGGGTACTAGGGTGTTGCGATGAAGACTCACCCGACGAACGCCGTTTCGTACCGCGGAAAGGCTGGACTCCAGGTCAGCGATGGCGCGATCGGTCGCCGCTCTCTGATCGGCTCGCTGAGCCTTCGCCATTGAGCGAGCCGCTGAAACCGCGTCAGAGTAACTTCGTTGCCACAGCGGAACACGAAGACCCGCCCCAACGACAAGAGCGTCTTTCCCGCCATCTCGGACATCGGGCATCGCAGCGGCGCCGGTCATGATCCAATCGATGCCCGCGCTGAAACTGGGGAGGCGGCGACCCGACTCCGCTCGCGCCAGTTGTTCCTGCGCTTCCGAGAGGTGACCGTGCACGACGATGAGAGGGTGTCTCCGGGCCGAATCCTCGAGCTGGCTCAACGACTCCAGCGGAAGTTGGATCCCAGGTGGCCCCCCCAGTGTTGGGGTTTTTACCCCCGCAGGCGAACCGATCGCTGCCCTTAGCCGAGCCTGCGCGGACTGTTCGGCCTCATTCATCCCGAGCAAAGAATCTTCGAGCCGCGCGGCTGCCAGATCGAGCTGTTGTAAATCCGCGAGATTCGTCGCGCCCGTGGCCACGCGCCCGCGGACCGATTCCGAGAGCGAGCGGAGCAAATCGAGGTGCTCGCCGTGAATGATTCGATTGGTACGGATCTCCCAGAGCCACCAGTACGCGTCCGCGACTCGTTCCGCAACCACGAGGGCCTTCGCGTCGAAAAGACTCTGTTGGGCGCGAGCCTTTGCCGATGATGCATCGGCCCCCGCAATGAGCGTGGTCGGCCAAGGGAACCACTGTTTGAGGCCAATTCGAGCCCTCTGAGGACCCACTCGAGTCTCGACAGAACGAACAAAATAGCCAAAAGAAATTGTCGGTTCTGGCAGTCGGCGCGCCCGTGAGATTCGATACACACTCGCCTGCCAGCGCTCGAACGAAGCCCGTAAATCGGGACTGTGGGCCATGGCATAGGCCAAGTAACTCGGTAGACCCCTATCAAGATCCATCGGCGCCCGTACCGCGTGGGGATGGTCCTCGGGCATCATCGCAGGCCGTACCGCGACGTAGCGGCTTGCTTGGAGGGAGACGCTATTGTGCGCATCCTGCTTAAGGGTGCCTGCACACGCGCTCATGCCCAGGGCAATCATTTGTGCGAATAGCGCTCGCCCTACAATTGACCGAGTGCCGAACCCTTGGGGCTTTCTCATCGCCGCCTTGGTGGGCAAGGACTCAAGTCGGTCATCACACCCACAAAATACCACGTTCTACTGCCGCACCCGCCGATTTCGCGGTAGCGATTGCGCCAAACACAGCCAAATGGTTCGACCTCGTGATGCGGGCGTACCCGATCGATGAATGGCGGGCCCGGGCGCGAGAAGTTCCCTCGACGCAGCTAGTACCCGCGCCGCCAATCGCCGATTTTCTTGCGTGCGTCCTCTAGCTCCGCACGGGCGTAGTCGAATCCTCCGTTTTGCAAGCCCCGCAGCTTATGTTCAACGAGCCAGAGGCCACGACGAATATCGCTCGCACCCGTCTTGGCACCCGACGGGATGATCTCAAGCATTTGGCCAATTTGCGCCAACACCTCAAGCGAATAACCCATCTCGGCCTTGGTGTGGGCGGCCGAAACGTTGCAGCGTAGCCGTTCCTTGCCCAAGGGCACGCCCGGCGATACAAAAGGCATCATGATCACTTTCCCTCCATGATAAAGGTAAGCGCCAAAGGTTAGCGTCTTGAGTTCGTCGTTAACGTAGATCGGCGTGATGTGAGTACTGCTCTCGCCCAGATCGAAACCGAGTTCGACCAAACCATTGCGAAAGAAATCTTTGTTCTCGCTGAGCCGAGTCATGTACGAGCGGTCAGTCTCGATGATGTCCAACGCCGCCAGAGCCGCGTTCACCTGGGCCACCGGCAAGGCTGCCGAGAACATGAACGCACGTGCAGAGAGCTTCATGTAGTCGATCAAATCTTGATCGCCAAGCACAAAGCCACCGACTCCACCAAAGGATTTCGAGAAGGTCCCGACCAACAGGTCAATGTGTTCGAGCACGCCGAACATCTCCCCGACGCCACGCCCCGTGGGACCAAGAGTTCCCAGTCCATGGGCATCATCGACCACCAAGACGGCGCCGTATTCACGGCAGACCTCGACGATATCGTCGAGCTTTCCAAGATCGCCGTCAACGCTGTAGAGACCCTCCACCACGACCATAATCTTGGAATGTTCCGCTGTCTTTAGCGCCTTACGCAGAGACCGAATCCGATTGTGCGAGAAAAAGCGAATCTCGAGATCGGGGTGTTGCCCCTTCGCTAAAAGAACACCATCAATGATGCTGGCGTGATTCAGCTTGTCCAAGATGACCGTCGTGTCGTCATCGAGGAAACTCGACAACACCCCCACGAGCGCCTGGTACCCGGTCGTGAAATTGATGCACGACTCATAGCCCATCCACTGCGCCAGCCGGCTCTCCAACTCGCGATGCTGGACGCTCGTCGCCTGCGGACGAGCGCTCCCAAGACCGGTTCCATAGTCGCGCATGCCCTCGGTCGCGGCCTTGATCAACCTTGGGTCCTGGGACAGACCTAGATAGTCATTCGAGGTAAAATTGATATAGCTCCCGCGGTTCACTTTGACACGCGAGCCGATGTTTTCCAGCGGGCGAAAGAAGGGAAAGGCCTTGTTTTCTTTGGCCTCGTTCACCCGCGACAAAAGCTCGGTGGTCTTGTCGTGCAACCAGGACATGTGGCCGCTGAGTAACCCAGCTGAGGGTCTATGGCAAAGCCCGACGCTACAACCACCCCTGCGCCCGGAGCCAGGACACCGTGTTTTCCAGACCCACGGCGAGCCCGAGCTCCGCGCGGTAGCCAAGCTGTTCACGCGCGCGGCTGTCATCGTACCACCAGCCGGTCGAAAGACTGCCACGCGCCTTATCGCAAGTCAGCGCCGGCACTCGCCCACGCACCCGGCCAATGATCTCATTCACCCGACCGGCGCCCAGCACGACGCCGCGGGGAAGATTGAGGCGAAATGCCCGTTTGCCGAGGGCGCGGGCCGCCGCAAGGCCAAGACTTGCGACCGTATGCTGCTCCCCATCGGTGAAGTAGTAGATCCCTTCCCCCAAGGGATCGCAGGGATCTCGAGGCCGCACATGGGGCTCGAGGCCGTCACCTGCCAACACGTGGGCATCCTTTCGCTGGGGAAGGCACTGTCCGCGGGTAGCCGCGAGAATCATCCCCTCGACGAGGTCATGGACATGAATCGCCGACAGCGGAGCATCCACGCCTCCCGGCACCGGGACGATCCGAGAATTTGCGGCGCGAATGATTTGAAAAACGTCCCGATCCCGCGGGCCGTAAACCAGCGGCGGGCGCACAACAACCACCTCAAGACCCTCCTGCGCAGCTTCCCAAGCCACATTCTCGGCCAACAGCTTACTCTCGCCGTAGTCCGTGAATCCCCGGGTCACTCGATGCTGTTCTCGGCGGGGCATGCTTGGATGGCAGGGCCCAGCAGCCATCGACGAGGAACACACCAAAAGACGCCGGGGCCCGGTCCCCATCCGCGCGGCCTGGCGGATCGCCGCAATCACGCAACGCAGCCCCTCGACGTTGACACGGTCAAACGAAGCACGGTCGTAGGCCGCCGTTAATCCCGCGACGTGGTAGACAATTTCGCAGCCTTGCATGGCCTCTGCCATGGCCGGAACATCGTCGAGGGCTGCGTAGCGTTGGCTCCGTGAGATCGCCCCTGGGTCCGGCCCGTCGTCTAGGTTTTCAGTCCTGGACGTTCGGCGAAGCAGGGCCCTTGCCGGCGTGCCCATCGCCTGCAGACGATGGACCAGATGACTGCCGATGAAGCCGCTGGCGCCCGTCACCAACACGGGCAAAGACGTTGACGAAGTCGTTGCAATCGATTCAGGCATCACAAGACCGCTGAAATATCCGGTAGTTCTTCACAGGTTTGCCGTCCATTGCGCGAATCGCTCTGTTCACCAATTCGTTGTCTTCGAGCACCCAACCGATCTCGCAGTCTTTGTATCCAAGGCTGTTCGCGGCGCGAAAGGTCTCGGCGAACAAAATTGAGTCAATGCCACGCTTACGATGGCTGGAACGCACCCCGAGCAAAATGAGACGCGCCGAGTCGACACGGTCTTTGACCTTGAGATCCCAGCCCAGGCGCAAAGCACCGAAGGGAAACAGCTTTCCGTCGATTTTCTTGAGAATGGGATTCACGTTCTTGATCGTCAACGAGAAGGCCACGGGCTGTCCATCAATCTCGCCGATCATGGCCAACTTGGGGTGCAGGAGCATCTTGACGTCCTTACAGATATGTCGGAACTCCTTGGCGGGCATGGGCACAAATCCCCAATTTTTCTCCCACGCAGTGTTGTAAATTTCGAGCACCCGCTCGACCTCGTTGTCCCAGTCATCGAAGTCCATCGTTCGTACTCGAATGCCCTCGCGCTTGGCGATCAGCTTCGAGATTCGATCCACCCGAGGTGCCAGGGGCGACTGCGCCGACATTCCCCACTGCACCAAGGTCTTTTCTGCCGACAGACCACAGCTCTCGATCAGAGCTTCGTAGTATGGCGGATTGTAAGGCATGCCCACGAAAGGCTCTTGGTCGAAGCTATCCACCAACACGCCACAGGTATAGTTGGCCGACAGATCCATGGGACCCATCATTCGTTCCATCCCCCGCTCGTTCAGCCATCGACTCGCTCGTTCGAAGAGCGCCTCGGCGACCTCTCGATCGTCGATGCACTCGAACATTCCGAAGTAGCCCGTTTTTTCCTCGTGAAAGGCCACAAAGTCATGATCGACCACCGCGGCAATTCGCCCGACGTCGCGCCCATCTTTGACCGCAACCCACAGCGCAACCTCCGCGTGGTCAAAGAATGGATTTTTCTTTGGATTTAAATAGTCCCGTCGGTCCATCAACAACGGCGGCACCCAGACGTCGTTGGGCGCATGCTCGCGATGAATATACCAAGGCACACGAATAAACCGGTCGACTAGGTCTCGAAACTGCTGTGGAACCGCGACGATCTGGAGCATGGGGCCTCGAACACGCCTCGAATATCGGGTCTCACGGGCCCCCGTCAAGTCCGAAACCCATTGTGTCTTGAACTCTCTCCGCGGCCCATAGACACTCGAATTCAGACGATTCTACCCAAAATGCCAAGGGCGGGTCAGGACACACGCGGCCTCAGATGACCGGTATCTGGCGCGAACATGGCCTTCGCAGAGTGTCACCTGGCGCGCGATCGAAACTCACCCTCTCGCTAGCGACGAAAACGAACGTGGATGTGATCTCGATGTCCGCGCCAATGACGAACGATCCCGTGGTTCCGTCCTCGTCCTCTCGGATACTGAAAATACGTATCGAGTTCGCCCTGGCTCGCCCCGTGGGAGCGAGCGTAGTCGTACAACTGCCGCTGTACCGCGTAGTCCAAGAAGATGTATCGGACCTCTTTCGTAGCGAGAAATTCACGCACGAGAAGCCAGGTACGACGCACATCGAGGTTCCCCTCTGTTGCCTTGACAAATCGCGTGGTGTCCGCATTTGCGCCTTTCAGCACCAACCCGACATCCACGTCGACACCCCGCTGATGCGAGAGATGCCCCTTGAGCGGACCGCCGCCCCTTCGCGAGATATCGCCAACATGAACTTTGGGTCCACCACTTGCGCGAGCCCGATACCGAGACAGCGAGTGCTCGATCAAACGAATTGTTCGTTCGGTGCCATACGCAAGATGGGGGCGCTTGATCACGTAGTTCTCGTGGCTGCCAAGGGCCACGCTCGTCCCTAGGCGACCCGGACCGCGTCGTGCGTCCTTTCCAAAACCGCGGAGCACTTCGCCGTCCTTCACGATTCGAATCGGCTGGCCAAGGAAGACTCGATTCGGGTCCTTGATCGGCTTCAGCTGCAGCCCGATCAACTCATCCAACGACAAGCCATGGGCTCGGGCGACGCTGCCGAGGGTATCGCCCTCAGCGATGACGTGGGTAAGCTCAATGCTCTCCCGGGGCGGCAACTCCGGGCAAATGTCGAGGCGCTGCCCAGGTCTGATCACATTGGGGTTCTTCAGCTTCGGATTGGTCGCCAGGACATCGCGCCCGAAAATTCCGTATCGACCCGCGATGAGGCCGATATGTTCCCCCTCTTGGACAACGTGTACATGCAAGGGGCTGCGATAGTCACAAATCTTCGCAGGCTTGGGCCCACGCGAGCTTCGGCGTTTCTTTTTGGCCGATCCCTTTGCGACCTTGGACCTCCGCGAACGTGACCGAGCGCGACTCGATCGACGCCCGGATTCTTTGGCTTTCGGTGTGTCGACGGCGACCTCCCGCGACACGTCTCCCGGTTCGGGCTCGGGCTCGGGTTCGGGCCCGGGCCCGGGCTCGGACTGCGACTTTTCCGCCATCGCGGACGTTGGCTTCGACTCGACGAACCCCGCGGGCACCGCCCCTCCGAGCGCTGGTGGAAGCTTTGGCGGCCGCAGACGTGTGTTGCGACGGCCCGTAGATCCGCTCCGCGCAACCGACTCCTGGCTCGCAGAAACATCCGAGTCACCGGCACGGGGATGAAGCGAAAGCGGCGCAGCAAGCGCGGCCTGGGAAAGCACTATCCCTCCAAACGTCAGGGCTGGGAAAAGGCCCATCACAAAGATCTTCACGGGGTCAAACATGGCGAGAGGTCTCTCCCTTTCACCCATACGCAACGCCGGCCAAAGCTGAAAATTTATGAAGAATTTGCCCCGCGACTACGATCGTGCCTCATCCTTGAAGAATTCAGGGCCGCCAGCGTCAACCCCTAGGCCGTTTCTGCACAGAATTCCCGGACGTGGTCGAGCCGCTGTAGGCTCGCGGCTCTCGGCCTCTAACACGCTTCCCGCACCGTCGACGTCATGAACATACTCAATCGGACCTTGTTCGCTTTTCGCGCCCTTCCCTCCTCCCGAAGTCTTCGGGACCTCGCAATCCCCACTCTCGGGACGCTTGCCCTCGTCTCCGGCTGCGTCGAAGAGCCAACCCAAGGATCGGTCATCGTACCCTTTCAAGTGGGATCGGGGGTCCCCTGCGACCACCCGGACGCCGAAATTTCCAAGGTGCGGGTCACCCTCGGCGGCGAGTACGAAAACGATGCCAGCTGCGAGTCGGGTGAGGTTCGTGTCGATGGAGTTCCTGCCGGAAACTACGACATTCTCGTTGAAGGCATCGACAGCTCCGGCGTAACGATCGTCGATAATTTCGAGAGCGATACCCAAACGATTGAAGTCCTTGGCGGAAGTTCAGTAACCACCGACCAAGTTGAGCTCGCATTCAGCCCTGCACAGCTGTATCTGCGTTGGAACATCGACGACGGCTACAGTACGTGCGAGAACACCAATGTCGCCAACTTCAAGATATCCACCTGGGAAACCGACGGGATCTCTAAACTGCTCGCCGGAGCTCTCGCGTGTTCCACGAGCGGCATCGGAGACGACGGCTATCGCCTGCTCGACGACCCCGACCGCAAGCTCGTCGGCGACGAGTTCGGCAAGGTGACCGTTCAGCCGATCGATGGGTCCGGCATCGACGTCGGCCCAGAGCTCGTCTTCGACTTTGCTCCGCCCGGGCACGGCTACACCATCGAACTGACGCTAGCGTGTGGCCAAGATTCCTGCGAGTGCGCGACCACCGACTGTGTGCAGGACTAGACCCTATCCTCGACCGCAAAAATTGGGCGCGTTCTAAGTTCGCCGACCTCGACCACGGCCGCGCGTTTCGATTCAAAAAGATATTGGCAAACGTCGCTCAAGGTCGAGCGCAGCGGTTCGGAACTGTAGAATATCTTGTGGGTTTCATCCGCTAGGCGCGCGGACGATCGAATCATCTCCTGAATCCGCAGCGCGACGAAGAAATCGCGGACCATGATTTTTGAGAGTTCAAGGCGCCATAGAGACATGGGGTCGGAACTCATGAAGATCGATGCCCCCTCTCCAGGTGAATCTCAAGAACTTTCCGCATAAAATTTCTCAGGCCGTGAGATTGGTATCGGTCGCTGCGTTGCGATGCCGCTGGATTCCCACGGCCCGCTCGGTCGGAAACTCTGGGAGTACTTTTTTGCACTCACCGATCGAGAACCTCCAAAAGGGGGCACTTCACACCGCCCCCTCCCGTCGAACAAGAGTGAACGAGACCCGCGAGGACCTCTTTCATCGTCGTCAAATCGCAAATTTTCATCTCAATTTGCAAAATTTTCTCCGCGGCTTTACGGCTCACCCGGTCGCACGTACGGGGGCTCGTCGACCCCCGTAGTGCCAACAGCTCCTTGACCTCCGCGAGCGTGAAACCTAGCTCCTGCGTTCTCTTGATGAATCGAATACGTCGTAGCGCCTGGGAGTCATATTGGCGCCACCCGCGGCTCGGTTTTCGTGGCTTCTGCACAAGCCCAATACGCTCGTAGTAGCGCACCGTTTCAACATTGACGCCGGCATTTTGGGCCAGCTGGCTGATGCTCCACGTCGTTGCCGGCTCGGTATCCATGTCGCGCATCCTACTAGAGAACCGTGGTTCTTGGGCCAATTGAGTGAACGTATTCGGCAGCCTATCAAAAGTGGGCCCAGAAACCGTTGGACTTGACTACGTACCTGAGTACGGTGGGAGAATAGATCTCGTGAAGACCTCATCAACCTCGCCGCATGTTTGTCCTCGATGTGACACGGTCGGGCGCAATGTCCCGGCATCCACAGCTGGCCGATTTATCAAGGGGCCGTTCAACGTCGCCCCTTCACCATCGTTGGTCAAAATGTGCATGACACCGGGATGCAACGTCGCTTATTACGATCGCGGCCATTGCTGGAACGTTGAAACGTTGACCATCGAATTGTTTCACAAGAGCAGCTCGTTGGAACGTCCGGTCTGCCATTGTTTCGGACATTCAGCGCGGCAGATTCTACATGGGGCCGACGGACACGGCGGGAGCACTGTCATCGACGACATCTCAGCGGCCTGCCGCTCGGGCCTCGATCGATGTGAGACGCTAAACCCCATGGGACGATGCTGTCTCGGAAATGCTCGTTCTTTGCTCCGCCCCCCCCCATCTACCGTCAAATCAGAAAGACATGCGGACGGTTGTTGCGGCCAAGATCCGTCTCTCTCTGACTCACAAGGCAGCTGATGGCAATTTCAGCGAATTTGAGAGTGAGTTCACGCAATAGTTTGAAACACCGCTGCCCAGACCCGCGTTCATCAAAGCTCATGAGCTGCAACAACATTGATTTCCGCCCCCAAGGCCGACGATGTATCTCATCATCCTCGTTGTTCTCTGCCGGTGCGCTCCCCTCTGAAGCCACCGTATCGGACTTCTGCGCGGGTCCCCTCCCATCCGCAGACACTGGCGCAACCAGCGCCATGCAATTTCGTTTGGCCTCCTCGGACCTGTGCAGTCGCCCTTGTTCCTCATCGTATGACGATTCCTTGGATTCACAATTTTGCTGGTAGAACGCAGACGTACGGCTCCACGCTCCACATTTGAACCTGAGAATCAATACGATCACACGAGTCGCGGCAGGCATGGGGTATCATTTTTCCCCTTGAGTTCTGAGAAGGCGTGGGTAGAAGTTCGATCCCAATGAATTTTGATAGAGTTGAAAAAAGTGGCTGTGTCCGCTTGACTCCGTACCTAGATACGGATGTTAGGACGACATAGCCCATCCCTCTCGCGGAAAACCAAACCAGAATGAGCTTCACCCCATGAAAATTCGAATCAATTCAATCGCCGCGTTCTTCATGGGCATCATCACGACGACCTGCGGTGACAGTCCCGATTCTGGGAACGACGACCTCACCTCTGACGCGTCGCGCGACGGCGATGGCGGTGATGGTGATGGTGATGGTGATGGTGATGGTGATGGTGATGGTGATGGTGATGGTGATGGTGATGGTGATGGTGATGGTGATGGTGATGGTGATGGTGATGCCGACTGTTATCCTGATGGACCATACGGCACCGAGGTTGGCGACACGATCGCCAACCTCGGATTCGTGACCGGGAATGGCCAACCACTGTCCTTGAGCTTTGCAAGCATCGACTGCGCGACCCCACCTCCATCGGTCGTAATATTCGGTACTGCAAGTTGGTGAGGCAGTTGCAAGGGGGAGGCCGTGAGCCTCGCGTCAAAACTCACCGACAACATGCTTCCGCTGGGCTACCTATTCTCAGACGACTACGGTCAGACGCCGACCGCAGCCGTTGCCGCCAGCTACACCGCAGAGTTGGGTATTTTTGATTTTGTCGCCGACACAAACCTCGTAACGGTGCCCTTTTTCCCCAATGCGGATCTTCCTCAAATCCTTGTAGTCGACAGCCGTAGCATGAAAATCGTTTACAAAGCGGGCAGCTACAACCAGCAAGCGCTCATCAGCGCCGCGGACGGAATCTAGCGCGATGTGGCAAAATTTTTGTTCCCCGAGCGGTCTTCTGATTTCGTGTTTCCTCATCATTGGCTGCGCTAGCAACCTCAGCACCACTCCCGAGACCGACAACCTCGACTCCACAGACCGAGACTCTCAAGCGGTGCCTCCGGTCGTCTTCAGCGTTATCGGAAGCGCAGAAGATTTGGCAGGTAGAGCGCCGGTCGAAATGTTGGTCACAGCATCGGGGGACTATTGCGTGCCCGATGACACCGATGGCGCAGGTTCTTTCACGGTAGAGAAGGTTGAGGCTGGGAACAAGCGGTTGATCACCTACGGGGAGACCGCCGCGAACGGCCTTTTTGCATCCATTGTGATACCCGTCACAGTTGACGGAAACATCAAGATTGAACGCCCTGTGCTCAGCCCTCGACTCACGGAGCGTCACCCTATCGATCCAGAGTCCAACCAAATTCAGTGGGTCGAAAGTGACGAGGGCCTTCGCCTAGAGATTGCACCAGGTTCCATTGAATTCGCGCCTTTCATGCCCGAGGAGGTCCAAGTCGCTCGAATACCACTCGAAAGCACACCTCCGTTCGTCCCCGACGGTATCGAACTTTTGGATCTGTTTGTCCTCCACCCAATTCGGTCTACCTTCGAACCGGCGGCTTCGGTCAAGTTCCCGGTCCTCCCCGGCACGGAACCTGGGACCGCGGTGCACTTTTATGCGCTTGACTACAACACAGGTTGGTTGAAAAAAGTGGCGGAGGGTGTCGTCGACGAGAATGGGCGGCCAAGCTCAGCTGACGGCCAAGGAATCACCGAACTAACCTGGATTGGGATCGCACTCGCGCCGTAGCTGCGCAAGAGGTATCGAAGAAATGGAATTGAGTATGAAAAATGGATGGATACCTGTGACGTCGTTGCTCTTCGTTCTTAGCGGCTGCTGGGGCAGTAGCTCCAAAAATGGCGACGATTCGGCGCCGCCATCGACGACCGGCGCCCCGACAGCCGAAACCGACGGGACCGATGTTCAAGACCCCTGTGATCAAGACAGTGTCGTTGGCATTAAGGCCGGAATGTGTGTTCCAGATTTCACCTTTCCGGACCAACACGGCGGCGAATTCACGCTCTCCGATCATCGAGGAAAAGTCGCGCTTGTCGACATCTCAGCGATCTGGTGAACCTCTTGCCAAGCCCTGGTTCAGGGCATCGATAGTTTCTACGCCACCTACGGTCCCGATGACTTTGTTGCAGTAAGTGTCGTGGCACAAAATAGACAAGGTGGACCGCCTGAAGCCTCCGATGCGGCGTTGTGGGCGGAAGGACTCGAGCTCGTACTGCCCACAGTCGCTGCAACCGATCCTGATTTTTGGGATCTATGGAATCCAGAGGGTGTACTTCCGGTGGCCTACATCATCGATCAACGCGGCGTTATCACCTGGCGAGATGCCGGGGATTCTGGCGGGCTCCCCACGATGCAAGCGAAGATCGAAACTTTGCTTCGCCCGTAGGCGCACTGAATCGACAACGCAATGTCCTAAACGGTCGCGGGATGATAGCCCCAGGGCAGCCCCGGCCTAAGCTCGCAAGTTAAGTACACCCATTTTCCGTATCGGAGTTCTCCGCTCGCAGGGCCAACAGAGAGCGGAGCGATTGTACGCAGGGAAGACGCTCGCGGGTCGCTTGCCACGACGCGCAGGCTCGTGAGACCTATTCCAGGCCCGGAACGCTGGCACGATTCCCCATTTGACCACTCTGGCCTGAATTGGAGATGCAAACAACGTTCATCGACGTTGCAGGCCCGAGGGCCGTAGGTTAGAGTGGTTGCCGCATTGACCTGAGATTCGCTGAACTCCACACAGTTCTGTGTTTTTGACGGCCCTCGTGCAGATTCGGCCCCGCACGGTCAATGAGTTCCACATTTATGCACTTTAGCCAACAAGACGCCGAGATTCACACAATTCACCGCTCCAACGATGTTGTTTGCGCAACCCTGACTGGATTCATCACCTCGACGATGCTCGCCCGACAATTTTCGGTCTGGGACAGCGAGTGGTCCAACGCGCCGCGATCGATGCTGGTAGACCTCAGATTGGTGAGTGGCTACGGACCGGGCATTGCCTCCCTTGTGAAAAGGCGGCTCATTCGAGCCCATCAAGCCGGTGTCCGCCGTGTCGCGTTGATCGCATCTTCCGCGGTCCTACGTACCGCCGCCAGGGTTTTCAGCGAGGGACTCCAGACCCAGGTTCGATGCTTCTCACGCCAAACAACGGCAGAATCGTGGCTTGGCCCGGGCGTGGATGGCGAAAACGCTCCCCTCGAAGAGCGTCCTTTGCGCGCATCATAGACAACACGGGACTCACCGTGATAGCACGACATCCGGGCCACAGTTGGCGGGCCCCTAGGGGAAAATGACAGTGTCTCGACTATCCGGCCTCGTTCTCGTGTCTCTCCTTCTCCTCCCGGCTTGCGGCGCAAGCAGCGAACTCTCGACGGAGGAGTTGGCCGCAAAAATCGCGCGTAAGCTCGACACCGCCGAAGGGCAAATTCCCAACAACCGGCTCAAGGAAGCCCGTGAGAGCTACCAATGGGTGCTTTCGAAGGCTCCGGCCAACGCTCGCGCACACCAAGGACTGGGCCGTATCGCGCTCGACGAAAAAGATTGGGTGACAGCGGAGGCCGAGCTGAACAAAGCCATCGCAACCCAGGCCAACGACCCCGAGACCCACGGGGCCCTGGGCGCCCTCTATCGTAAGACTGAGCGGTGGGCGCAAGCTGCGGGTGCTTTCGCTAAGGCCCACGAGCTTGACCCAGAAAACGCCACCTACGCCCTGCGCTGGGGAGCGACTCTGCGTAAGGCCGGAAAAGCAGCCGAAGCCGAGACGGTGTTGCGAGAGGTTGGCGAGAACGATCCCGAAGAGAAATTCGTCTGGACCGAGCTGGGTGATGCGCTTCGCGACCAAAATAAACTGGATGCTGCGCTCAAGGTCTACATGAAGGCCCAAAAAACCTACGCGTCCGACAAGGGCGCGCGCGTGGGTGCAGCCGCGGTTTACGAATCGAAGGGCGAACATACCCTGGCCATCAACGAGCTGTCAGAGTACGTCAGGATGGACTGCTGCTCCCACTATTCCGACGATGTCGTGAAACCAAAGCTGGATGCGCTGCGCCAGAAAGAGCAGGACGCACTGGGTGACAAGCCCCCCCACGCGGCACAGCCCTAGCCGCGGGATTCCACCACACGCCATCCGACGGAGAGTTGTTCGCGAAGAACGCCTCTCCGTTTCGCTTGGTTCTATGTGGGTTTGCGAAAGCGCAGCACGTAGTTCTCTTTGAGTTCCACCATGTCTTCTTCACGAACCCACTCGAAGCCAACATCGAGAATTTCTTGGCGAAACTGAGCCTTCCCGGCGCGTACATGCTTGAGTTTCCAAGACTCCGATTGTCCGACAATCCTCTCGAAGTCGACCAACACGAGCTGCCCCCCAGGCTTCAAGGCCGTCAGCAAGCTTCGCATCGTCGACGCCGGCGATTCGAAGTGATGGTAGGTGTCGCAAATAAACACAACGTCGGCCGAATTTGGGTCGAGCGGCGCCTCCACCTGCGCTGAAATCACGGTTTTGATGTTGGTCAACCCCGCATCGCTCGCCATCTTGTCGACCCGCGCGAGTAAAGTAGCGTTCACGTCAAGCGCACGAACCAGCCCGGTATCGCCGACAGCTTCGGCGAACAACAACGACATAAATCCGGAACCAGCACCTACATCCACGACAACCTGACCCGCGCTCACCCCCACCAACTCCACCAGTCGCCGACGATGAACATAAACCTCCCGCGACTCAGATTCTAAAGTGCCGACAAGCGGGTCGATGTTGACGCTGGACCACGGCTCATTAATTTTGGGATCAGCTCCGGCGATCTTCGCTTCCGCGCCGCCCAAGGCCGCGGACATTGGCGGGCCTTCGTCCACACTAGAGCCGTCTTCCTCGGCAGGCTCCGCGACCGTCGACTGCCCCTGGGATGCGTCGGGTGCTGCGGGGCGGGAGTCAATGGCAGCCATGGAGCCCGCGCAACCAAAATCAAAGACGCAAAATGCAGCGATGAGAGGAAGCGGGACAATCCGAAAAATCGAGGTCATAATGGGTATATTATCGTAAGCGGCGCTCCTCTGCGCCCCCAATATTGACTCGTCCTCGCATGCCCCCCTGCTCGCTTGCCATCACCGCTGATCACTCATGATCGAGGCCCTCAAGCGGGACCCGCATGCTCGCTCGATGGGCCACCGGGCCACTCACGCCACCACAGGTCAACAAAGCCAACACCCACGGAAAAATCATGTCCATGGGCTGGAGCGCCACAGGTAGATGATCGATGGGAAAAACCCCCGAATCGAGAGGAAAATTCATGCTGCCCAAAAGCCACACCAACACGGCACCCAAGGCACTTCCCCAAAACACTCCAGCGACGCCCAAACGCAGACCCACGTACTCAAACAGCCAGAAGACTGTTGTTCGACGACATCCTAACACCATCAAGATCGCTATCTCGGAACGTTTTTGTCGAACCGACAACATCAGCGCCGCCGCCAGCGATGACGAGGACACAAGCACCATCAAACCGAGTACCACGGCGATCACGGCGCGAGCGTGCCGCACGGCCTGCATCGACGATGATACTTCGATCCAGGTGGAGCATCGGTAGAGACGGCGGCCGTCGCTCGGCATCAGTTCTTCCTCAACGGTCTCTGCGAACTCACGGGCCATCCGCGGATCATCCAATGAAAACTCGATCCCGGTCACACGAGCCTCCCCAAACAATAGCGACTGCGCAGCGCTGAGGTGGGTTAGCACCAGGTGATCGTCGATCTCCGATGTCCCGCTACGCAAGAGATCGGTCACTTCAAACCGAGCACGGCGTGACCGCCCCATGGGGTCTCCAAGATTGGAGCCACGGATAACTTCTGGTGAGACCACGGACACCTGAGACCCCACTCTCAGTCCCGCCCTCTGAGCGAGCGATTCGCCGACGACAATTCCCGGTAGAATCCCCGGGTCGGCAGGTCGAAGTGCAGAGAGGTTCTGCCCGATCAGGCTCTCACGGAGACCTTCAATGTGTTGAGCGCGGGTCGGTAAGATTCCCTTGAGCATGACGATGGTGGGAACGCTTTGGGCGCCGTCTGGAGCGAGCCTCTCTGATGCCTCGGACGAAGGGTCCGCGACGATCGCTGCCACCCCCCACGCGAAGGGAGAGATCCCGACGACATGTTCATTCTCTCCGATCCGTGGTCCCAGCTGACCGTACTCGGTGAAATCCAAGCCATACTTGGTCACCAACACATGTCCATGAACACGGGCGAAGGACCGGGCCAGCTCAAGCTCAAATCCAGAGGCCACCGCCAACACAGCCATCAACGCGGAAACCCCCAAGCCCAATCCCAAAACCGGGACCGAAAAACTGCTCTTAAAACGCCAGATACAAAGAGCGATAAAGCCCCAGAGCGCCGCGCCGGCGCCGAGCACAGCCGTCACGGGGTGCCCGTCCGTCCAAAGATGAGCGCCGATGGCTGCCAGAAGCAAAACAAATGAGACCGCAAGCCGTCGCAGATGCCGCCCGGCCCCCGGCCCGTCGGGCGAGCGAAAAATCATGCGCTCGCCAAACAAGCGGATCATCCGCATGGCGGACCTTGTGAGTGGACCTCTGAGAGCGGCCTACTCGTAGCGTAGGCCTTCCACCGGACGAAGCTTAGCGGCCCTAAGCGAAGGCGGAATGGTCGCCAAGAAACAAAAGGATAGCGCCAATCCGAGGATCCAGGCGATCTGCACCACACTGATCTCCACAGGCAGAGCCTCAATAAAGTAGACTTCCGGATCCAGTGTATAGCCATAGAGTTCAACGAGCCAACACATGACAAGACCAAAGGCCACCCCCGCGAGGCTGCCCGCGAGGCCGATCGTCATGCCTGTGACTTGAAAAATTCGTGATATTTGGGGTCCCGTCGCTCCCATCGACATCAAGATTGCGACCTCCGAAGTTCGGCGCAACACCATGGTCCAAAGCGCGGACAGCACATTGAAACAGGCGACAAAAATCACCAGCCCAAGGATAATCGTGACAATGTTTTTTTGAGTACGGATCGACGAAAATAAATTTTCATTGAGTTTTTGCCACTCAAGAACTGAGTATTCATCGCCCAAGGCATCACGAATTCTTTGCCCGATTTCAGGCGCTCGGTCCTGGTCCGACAACCGCAAGTCGACCCCAGAGACAATGTCTTTGTCCCGATACTTAAATCGTTCGAGTTCTTTGATATCGACGTAGACAAGTCGATTGTCGTATTCTTGAAAGCCAGCCTGAAATATCCCTGCGATACGATAGTGGGTAAATTTAGGTTCCTCACTATGGTCGAAGGTCGCCCCTGGATCGACCAGGCGAACGACATCGCCCTCTCCCAATGAAAAATCGCGGGCCAAGCTCGACCCGATGAACATCGTAGGCAGCTCCGCGCCGTCAACATCGTTGCCGGATCCGGTCTTCGAGATACCGCTCCACTCACGCGGGTCCTCCCAGTCATCGTCCTCGTCGCCGCTCGCATCCGCGTGTCTGCCAGCCTCCCCAAACGCGATGATGCTCTCGGAGGCCGCCCCCGCGGAAAGAGACGTATTCTCTCGCTTCCATGCGGCGAGCGCTGTCTCGTACCATCCTTCACCGCGTGGATCCGGGGTGTCCACAATCGCCTTCGGAAGCTGATCGTCTGGACGATCGGGCACCGGCATCAAGACATGATCGCTGCGAAGGCTCGTAAGCCCAACGGGCCTCTTGCTGCCGCGCGCAAGATGGTCAACCACGTCGATAACCTCGGCCGCGGTTTTCGGCTCAATTCCCTTCACGAGAACGGTCGCAAGCGGAATATCCCCCTCGCGCTGCCCCTCGGGGTCGTAGGGGGATAGCGCCATTGCGTAGTAAACAAACGGACTGCCGCCCTCCACCCCGTCGATCGTTCTCAAAAATTTTTCGAAACGACGATACTCGGAGATCCCAAAGGACCGTGTGACATTAATATGGGCGTAGACCCCAAGCACGCGCCGTTCAAACTCGTGCTGAAACCCGGTCGCTACCGACTGAACAACCAATAGAGCCGCAACGCCAAGGACAATACCGAAAATGCTTGTGGTTCCGAACACCGAAAATCGTCGACTGATGGCCAGCAACAGCCCAATCAACGTACCCGCGGCTGCGAAGAAAACGCACAAAAGACGCACCGCGCCAATCAGCGCCTTCCATGGTTCAGTGGCCTGGGAGGCGACATCGGCCCACAAGTGCTGGAATGCCAGAAGAACCGAGATCCCGGTGATGGCGGTGCCAAGGCAGAGCCAAAATGCGCGCCTATCAAGGCTCTTACGATTGTGCTCACCGCCAATGATGCGAAGCCCGACCCGGCGTTCGTAGCCAGTGTACCCCGTGACGACGACCCGCAGTATGAGACCGCACAGCGAGACCCCACCCACATAAAAAAACGTGGGGCGAAATCGGTCCCACGGCAGCGCAAGTTCGGCGCCGAGCCCCAAGTCCTCCGCACCCAAATATCCGAGTGGAGTGCATAGCACGGCGACCCAGCCCACCAACAAGGTCCAGTGCTCCCAAACCTCATCCCGACCGGGCGAGGCCCATTTTGGTCCTCGCCGAAGTGGGGGCCCTGCCTTCATATCGCGCTTCGAACGGTCGATGCCCTGGACGCTACAGCGGGCGCAGTGGACGGTCAATCAGCCAGCCCCGAGCTTCAATCGCTAGGAACCCATGTCGTCTCAAGCCTTTGCCATTCACCTACCGGAGTCTCTCTTGCCTATTACGCCGCAGATTTTGAGCGCGGCCGAGCAGATGAGTTGCGCGGCGAACGAGGGCGCAATGATCGCTGAACAACACTCGGTCCCGATCGCCGCAGCGATGCCCGATGGCTCACTTTATGACGGAGACCTTCTGTCCGACGTCGTCGAATACCGAGGTCTACGCAACCGAGAGCTGCGCCGCGAGCTAGAAACAAACAAAAAAGTTCGGCTGCACGACCTGGAGCGGGCTCTCCGCGGCGTGCGAAGCAGCAGCGGCCCGGCAAGGCTCCGCGCTTTCCACCGGTACGAATGCAGCTTCACCGCCGAGGTTCAAATCTCGCGTGAGGCGAATCCTGCGCCAGAACACAAAGACCTCGAAGATGGGGTTTTCACCGTCCAAGTGGTCGATGTAAGCGCGGGGGGCCTAAAGGCGGACTCCACGCATCCGGTAATTCCCGGGGTGCTCGCATTTGTCGTTCTGTCGGTCGGAAGAGAGGCGATAACCTTTCCGGCCCGAATTGCATGGGTCCGCTCGGACTCGTTCGGGCTCATGTTCGCGGGTGCCGCCGGTTCCGCGCCCGGAAAACACGCTCCGCTGCCGGAGCCCACGTAGGAACCTAGACGATGGACCCGATACAAAGAGCTTGGACGCGACTGGCAGCCGCCGCGGCCCTCGTCTCCGCCTCGTTTCTGGCCTCCGGCTGCGGGCCGACACTCGTTTCAACGGCGTCGAAGATACACCCAGCACTTCAGAATAAACGTCTTTCTCGCCTTCAACGCAACTTCGAGCGCCAATCGCACGCTTCCCGAAACCTGAACCTCAGCGCGACCCTCTGGGACCTGGCCCTTGTCGAGAGTGACGGCCTCGAGGACCCGAAACGTCGACGATCTCGCGCCATATCTGCAAGCGCAAAAGAGGCGAATCGGCACGCTGACGCCCGTAAATCCCGCTGGGGACAGGCGTATCTCGCAGACCAAACCACATTCACGGTCGTGGTCGAGCTCTTGAACCGTCCCGCTCCAACGAGCCTTTCCGGCAAGCGTCGACAATCGACGAAAGCGGCTCCGGGACCCCAAGACCCCCTCGCCGAAGCCGAGGCCTGGACCTTCTCCCTGTCGCGTGGAGGGCGCAATCCCGTTGCTCCTACCCGCGTGCAGGTCCAAGCGATGGATCGATATCCCACAGTCGCCGGAGGTTGGCATTGGCGTATGGTCTACGCTGTTCACTTCGATGGCCCCAGCTCCGCCGAGCGGCAGGCGCTCACCCTACGTATCCATCCACCCAAGGCTCGTGCCTGGCGAGGCGAGTACGGAAAACAAATCGATCAGCGAGGGTTTCCTCTCCGGTGGCAAGTCTCCCCCGCCTCTTTCTCGATCTAGACCGAGCGTTTTGCGCGAAATATACGGTCACCTCGAAGAGATCGCATCGGAATCGTCACTTTTTTGCATGATCGACGCGCAGCCGGCATTTGAGGGTATGCACATCCTTGACACGAATGGCAGGCGCGGGTTACGCTCTGCGTGATTCTCCTGGAGAAACGCATGCCGAGAAGGTTCCTGTGCCTTTGTGCTTTGATGGCGGTGTATTTCACTGCCAACACGGCTAGGGCGGGTAAGTACGATCTTGATCTAACCCCTTTAGGGCGCGTTCGAAGCGACGGTACCGTCGCCCAGGACAACGAGGCATTTCGGTCCTTGGCGTCAGAGGTTGGTTCGCTCGTCGCCCCGCGCCCTGCCGATTCTTCCGACTCCCTTGGCCTCTCGGGTTTTTCCCTGAGCGCGGACATCGGAATTAACACCATAAGTAGGAGGGCGAGCTATTGGCGGGACACCACCAGCAGTCCCGACAAAGTGGTCCCCACGCTACAGGTGATGGGGCGCAAGGGGCTCTGGCCGGGTGTCGAACTCGGTGCGGGGGCTACGAAGGTCTTCAATAGCCGAATGTGGACCATTGCGGGCTACGGCAAGTTCGCGCTCCATGAAGGATTTCACCACCTTCCGATCCCGTCGATCGCCGTACGTGGAATGTTCTCTCGGCTCTTAGGGGCCAAGGATCTCGATCTCACCACGCTGAGCATGGACGGCTCTGTCTCGCATGTGTTCGGACTGGGGAGCACCTTCAACCTGACGCCCTACCTCGGATACCAGGCGCTATTTATCCTGGCCCGCACGGGGGTTCTTGATGCAACCCCCGGGCACGATGAATTCGCGGATGGCCCCCTACCCTGTGCCAATGGCGAGGCTGGTTGCGTCGTGCAACCCGAGTTCGTTTTCCAAAGCCAAGATGCGATCGTTCGCCATCGCCCGTTCTTCGGACTTCGCTTTATCTACAGCGTGATCCGCGTCAACCTCGAGGCCATGTACACCGCCGGCGGTAAATCAGGCGATACGTCGGTCCGTACCACAGCTGGCGAGACCGAATCTGTCACCGATCGTTCGGGTCTCCAACAACACTACACGATCTCCTTCGGCCTGGACTTCTGAAGTTCTCCGAACGAACATACTCCCATCGCCGTAGGATGGCGAGAAGACCCTCATGATCATCGTCTGCCCTTCATGCTCTGATCCCTATCAGGTCGAAAACAGCGTCATCGCTCCATTGGTGCAAGTCGCCTGCCCGAGCTGCCAAGACACGATCATTCTCGACTTCGAGGCCGCCAACGATCCCTCGTTGATCGAGATTGGAATGGGTAGCGCTCGAAGCTACCCGAGCGAGTCGAGCTACCGAGCCGCCGTCGGCGAAAGCGCCGCCCAAACGCCCGCGGTCCGCCAACTCGCCGTCACCGAGTCTCCGACATCTACAAAGGCGGCAGCGCTTCAGCCCAAGCCTGTGGTTGCCCCCAGCGCGCCGGTCAACGACCCCTCGACGGTGGCCGGGACCGCCGCCCCCGGACCAACAGGAGAAAAGAAGGACTTCAGCCGCGCTTCACGTCCTGCGGACACGTCGGCAAATTCAGGATCAACGGCTGAGGCTCCGGTCGCGCGGGCCAAAAAAGAGCCGCGGCGTACGATCATCGGGACCTTCGTTCCACCATCAGCCGCCGCTCTGACTCCGCCAGCATCCCCGCCGCCGGTAGCACCTGAGGCGGACATCTCGAACGAGATCCACACTCCGCCGCATTCACCACCACCACCATCGGCGCCGCGTTCCGCAGGTCCAGAAGAAACGACCGCTCAAAACGCAACAAACGCGAAGTCTCCGACCGCTGAAACCTCTCAACCGACGAACGATAGAAACGAAAATCCAGAAGAGCCCGCGAAACCCCGCGAAAATGTGCTCACGCTGCTTCTGGTTGGACTCATCGTGATCGGCGCCGCCGTCGCCGGCTTGGCCTACGTCGAGACCGGGAATCCAAACCCGATTCCCTTCGTTCAGCCTCTCATACAAAATCTGATCGACTAGCCGTGGCACAAGAGAGCGAGGCCCAGCGAGTCGCACGCAGGCTCGCTGCCCTCCGAGAGGCTCCGATGCGCGCCGCCGTGCTGCGGGACATCGTTGTCGACCGCGAACCAGACGAAGCGGCTTGGTTACTCGATGCGCTCGCCACTGCCGGACGAGCCGGAGGAGTCGCCTTCGATCTCGCATTGGCCGCCGCAGTCGACTTAAGCACACACAAACTGCTGCCGCCCGAGACCCATGCAGCGGTGTTCTCGGCGGCACGGCTCCGTGGCCTCGAGAGTTGTGCAGACTTGCTGTCAACTGGCGATGATCGCGAACACAGGACGAAAGAGTCCACCGCGGCTCGACCTTTGCTGCCGAGTGCGCGCCCTCTCACGCTCGGCGAGCGCAAGAGCCTCGCACGAAGCTGGAAACGGGAGGTGTTGCAGCGCCTCCTCATCGACCCCCACGCCGATGTCGTCCGGCTCTTGCTCGCCAACCCGCGACTCACGGAAGACGATGTTCTTCGTATCGCTACGGCGCGGCGAGCCAGCCCCGAGGTCCTCACACTGATCTTACGAAATCGGCGATGGCTTTGCCGACCAAGAATCCGTCTCGCCCTCATTCAAAATCCAACATTGCCGAGCGCTTCCGCCGTCCGCCTGCTCGGCCTGCTCAACCGCAGCCAGCAGCGCTCGCTCGCTAGGGAGCAACGTCTCCCCTCTGCCGTGCTTATCGCCCTACGCCGACGACTGAGACGCACGGCATAGCACGTCGATCGGATTGGGGCTCTTGGCCCCCACGCCAATCACAATGTGAGCGTTGAGGCTCCTCCTTCATTGACAGGCGGTCGGGAAAAAAAACACCGCGATCACCCCCGATACGCAAGACCATCGGCACCGAAAAATGAGCGGCACATCCGCTGTCCGTTCACCGCCGAGAAAGCTCGGAGCACCACATACATGACGGCGCCGGGCCAGAACTCGGACCGTATTGTTGGCAGTTCAACGAAGTCGGCCAACAAGTGCGAATCCTCCTCCCGTGAGGTGTTCATAACGCGCAAGGCCCCCATGATCCATGCACGGCAATCAGCCACGTTACTATGACGGACTACCCTCTCGGAGTTCTGGCAGAATGTCGGCCATGATAGCGCTGCGGTTTAGTCCTCTGTTCTTCCTGGCAAATTTAATCTGCGGCGGTGCTTGCAGGATTCTCCCAGAGACGCCGCACGGCGACACCGATACATATACCGATGCAGACAGTACCGAGAACAGCGACGGCGACGGCGACGGTGATACCATCCCGGAAGATTGTGACGCCCATTTTTCAGGGATCGAGCCCAAATTTCTCGAAGCGCCGGCTGCCGAAGATTTTGTCTTCGACAACATTGGAAACCTATTGTCCATCGAGTCGGGCGACCTGTTTCGAACACGTTACGGTTCGCCACCCGAGTTGTGGGTCCCGGCAGTCGGTGGGGGATCGAATGGATTTACCCGCGGAACGCGAATTCTCGTTGGTGGCGACCTTGTGGTTGCCGATCCCTCTTCAAACTCGATTTTTCGTATTAACAAGGACGATGGTTCAAAGACAGTGGTGATAGGAAATTTGTCCGATCCCAATGGGATTGCCGTCGATCTCGCTGGATTCATATACCTCACGCTTGGCACCGGAGAGGTCCGGAGAATCGACCCAAACTCAGGAGCCAATGAACTTCTATTCGAAGATGCTGCAAGTCTCGATGGCATTACATTTAGCCATGACTACAGGAAACTGTATTTCAACACAGAAGAGGGACAGATCTATCGAGCCAACATAGAATCGGGTGGCACGCTATCTGACGCGGAATCCTGGGTTACCGTACCTACCGAACTTCTTCTTGATGGAATGACGACGGACATATGTGGCAACATTTACGTCGTTGAGATGAGTGGATCCATTGTGCGAGTGGAGTCCGCGACCGGGGAGCAGACCACGGTTACCAAGATTGTCACTACGGGCGGTTCTGATCCGGCCTTCATTCCCGCTGTCAATTTTGGATCTGGTCGAGGTGGTTGGAAATCCACAGCACTGTATGTGCAAGAGCTATTCAAGCAAGGCGTTTATGAAATCGACATTGGAATCCGAGGAAAGAAGGAGCCACATCTCCAATGACGGCGAAACCCACAAGATCCGGAACTCCGCCATATCCAACCTCACGATCGACCTGAGCCTGGCGCTCTCGCCTGTGTCCCACGAATATCAGCAGACTCCGTTGACTCACTTCATGGAGAGCCCGAATCGGTCAGGGCGGTTTCTATGGACCAAGAATCAATCTCTGAGCCCATTCTTCGATCACTCCGACTTCGTCGGAAGAAAGCGGCTGCCGTGGCGGCATAGTGCCACGCTTGGTGTGTCGCCAAATCCACTCGCCCGCCGCGACGATGCCAGCATCCCGAGAAAAATCGGCCCGTCCTGCGACCGTCCCCCCGGGATAGTGACAGGGTGCGCAGCGTCGTCGTAGCAACGCGCGCACGGCAACAGGGACCTCTAAACTTTGCGATTTCTCAACGACGGTTGCTCGTCGTCGAAGCCCATCATCGTCGGACCCTAGAAAAGGCTTGGCGACTGCGGCTGTCGGACCTCCAAAATCAATGGTCTCCAAACTATGCAGCGTCGAAATCGAGATTTCAGCCGTATAGCTGTGGCAAACGATGCAATTCGCCTCGTCGCTTGGCCACGGAGGCATCAGGCGCATGTCCCCCCGGTATCGCTGGGCGTTCTTGAGCCGCTCTTGACTCACCAGAGCGATTTGCTCTTTCGGGCGGGTCACCGGATCCCCCGCGACACTCAACTCCCGGTGAATCTGGGCAGCCTGCTCCAACTCACCCAAAACCAAGTACCCCTCCGCCAACTCGAACATGAAGTTTTCGTAGGTGTTGGGGCAATCTTGCGTAGAACCCGCTCCCGGTCGAATCTCACTCCAGTGTTCCCGTACATGCTCGAAATATCCCACGCCGTCAGCAACCCGCCGACGGCGCTCAAATGGAATGTTTCCGGCAAAGAAGAACAAAAAATTTCCTGCCAGAGCCCACAACTCGATCGTCTCTGGACTTTTTCGGGCTCGCTCACCCAAGCGAGCTTCTAGGTCAGTGACGGCCGATAGAGCTCGAAGAGGATGCCCTCCATTTTTTAGGGCCAAAATCACCCCAAGCTGATGAAAGCTGTAGGCCACAAAGGACGTCACATCCATGCTCTCCACCGACTGTGCACCCAAGAGAGCCGCAAAAACTTGCGTCTGCATCTCCGCCTTGGTCATGTCGTTGGCCACAGCCCGCATATTGTAAAATCGGCCGAGCTTGCGCGCGAGCACAGGATCATCGGGACGCAGCGCAAAGGCTGCCTCCAAATCGTACTCGGCACGCGCCTGAAGGTCCCCCGCGCCAGCAAGGGTAAATTCCATGTGCGCAAGCCCCGATTCAAGACGAGCCACGTAGTTCGTGGGCTGTGCATCCGCGATGGCTGCCAAAGCCTCGATTGACCTCCGTTGAGAGCGACCGACGACATGCGAATCGAGATGGAGTGCGCTGTCCGACCGGATGCTACCGCCAGACTTAACCATCGATGCGGAAACATGCGAATCGCCACGCGGGCCTTGCGGGGCCACGCAACCAGTGCCCCAAATTATCCATGCAAGCAGACCTACCCCCCGGCCCAACAAACGTTCCGAAATGCTCTCTCGATACCGAGACGCCCGCCCGTGAGGTCGACAAATCATGGATGCAGAATCTCCACCCTCGCGCCGGGGAACAGATAGAGGTCATCGGTCGGAAGCGTGGTCTCTCGCGCATGACAAGCGACACAGCTCGCCCTACCTCCTGGCCACAGCGGCAATAGACCGAGATCTCGAAGATAGACGGAACTGTTGTTTCGCCGATGCCGAGCGACCGCCCGAAGCTGCCGCCGAACTCCCGTGTCGGCCTCGTTGGGCAGCGAGAGAAGCTCATCGTAAACTTGTCTGGCCTCTTTTTCGTGCCCCGCGGCCAGCAAGCTGTCGCCTCTGGCCAACATGAACACCGTCCGTGTATTGGGAGCCCACTCCGTATCTCGGGCCCCAGGGCTGAGTTCTTGCCAGCGGTCTTGTTGAACTCGAAAATAGCTCGCGGCGACGCCCAATCGCCGCCGCCGTCCAACAGGGATCGCCCCTGCAAAATTCGAGGATAGCGTTGCACCCAGGGCAAAAGTATCGATCTCGTCCGGAAAGGTCCGAGTGCGCTCGTGGACCACGCGTTCCAGCCGACGAATACGAGCGAGCGCCCGCAGCGGATGCCCTTCGTCATAGGCGCGCATCGCCTTGCCAGAAGCGAGAAAGACAAAAAAATGAAATTCGCTCGCTCTCGGAGATTCCCCGGTCATTGGGGCCTGAAGGGATTCATACACCTCGACCTGCAAGTTGATCCGGCGGGTATCAAGAACCGAGCTGCGCATGTTCAAAAATCGGCCAAGCGCCCGCGCCTGAGAAATCCTGGTCTCGGGCTCGAGCCCCGAACCGAGCTCGTAGGCGCGAATAAGGTAGCGCTCCGCGAGATCTTGGTGTGAAAAGTGACCGACCAGGGTCGCTTTTACATGGGCCATCCCAGCCCGATACTGGGCCCCTGCATCGCCTGGATTCTGTTCGGCCGCCCTCGATAGAGCATCGAGCCCCAGCTCATCAATCGAGTCTTTGTTGGCAAAGTCCCCCGCATCACGCACTGGGGGGACCGTCACGGAGGGTATACATGCACACAGGGCAAGATACGCGAGCCCATACTTCCAAATTCCACCCATACTCGGAAGGAACGCTAGCATGGTCTGCAAGGGCCGATGAAAGCAGTCAACGACCCCTCGTGCGCAAATCATTCGCGCCCCATCCACACTGCGGCGATCGGCAACCCGGTTTTACAAGGCACCGAACAAACCCGAGGACCAACGGTGAACCCTTCGCAGGGGTGGACCTACCCCTGCTTGTCCGCGGGAGTGACGTCGATTTCACCATCGCCCGCCTCTGCCTCTGCCTCTTCGTCATCCATCGCCTTCATCTCCTTCTTGAATCCGCCAAGCATCTTGCCGACGCTCGAACCAAGCTGCGGCAATTTGGAGGGTCCAAAAATAAGAAGAACGACGACGAGAATTATGGCGATCTCCCAACCGCCGAGACCAAAACCCAGTAGCATCCGCCAAAGGTAGTCCTCTTTGCGGCTCTTTGCTAGCGTGCACCCGATGCACGCGCTCAAGCACAGGGGCCAGGAGTCTTGGCGGCAATGCCGCCAAGACCGCTTTCACGGCGGCATTCGCCATGTGCGGGGTGTGATGCGCGCGATAGGACTCGCACTGGCGACCCTCTTGCTCCTCGATGCCACAGGAGCCGCGGCAAAATCTACCCAGAAGAAAAAACAACCTCTCGAATCACGGACGAAAACGCGCACGGGCGAAGTTCGCGCAGGTCATTCGCTAATCGGATGGGAGAAACCGATTGTTCTGTCCGAATCCATGCGCAATCGAGTGCGCGGAGACCGACCGGCATCGGCATCGATTCATGTCGCCTACGCACCCGCGGTCCGAGATCCCGACGAGCTATTGCGGGCTCACCTCGCCCAGTTCGAACGCGAACATCTTCCCGACGAGCCGCCGATCGCACGCACGACGATCGTCAGCGAAGCCCCTGACGCCTGGATGCGCTCGCTTGCCAAGCCAGACCTACCTGTTCGTTGGAATCGAGGTGTCGTTGAGTATCTGCGTTATTTCAAGGAAGACCCCAAAGGTCGCCGACTGATCGGCACATGGCTGGAGCGCATGGGTCGTTACGATGTCAGCGTCCGCCGAATCCTCCGTGAGGTCGGCGTTCCCGAAGACCTCGTGTACGTCGCTATGGTCGAGAGTGGCTTCAACCCCGCGGCACGATCACGTGTTGGCGCAGCAGGCATGTGGCAATTCATGGCCCCCACCGGCCGAGTCTACGGGCTCACAAGCGACTATTGGCACGACAACCGTCTCGACGTCGAACGTTCTACATTCGCCGCTGCGAGCTACCTCAAGGACCTTCACACCCGTTTTGGCTCCTGGGAGTTGGCGCTGGCAGCGTACAACGCGGGCTACGGTCTCGTGGTGAAGACCATCCGCGAAAACAATACCAACAACTATTGGGCGCTCTGCGAGATTGAAAACGGCCTGCCACGTCAGACATCAAACTATGTTGCCAAGGTGATCGCCGCCGCGCTCGCCGGCCACAACACAGGTGCCTTTGGGCTCTCGATCGACATGCCTGAGCCGATGGTGACGACCCCAGTCCGCGTGCCCCCAGGTACTCGAGTCGTCGACGTAGCAAAAGCCCTCGATGTCGATTCGGATCAGCTCAAGCGCATCAATGCACGACTCAGCCGCGGGCGTACGGACCCCGGCGCGGCTGTGAAAAACAGCATCGTCCTCATCCCGCGGGACAAGATGAGCGCCTTCGAGCATCTGGGTCCGAAACTTCGCGATGCGATCCAAGATTTCACGACCTACCGGGTCCGACTGGGCGAGGGCCTACCTGAGATCGCGGCTCGCTTCGGAACCACCACCCGTAAACTTCGCCGAATTAATTCCGTACACGACAGCGGCGAAGTTGGAAGCGGTGTTGTCCTTCTCGTCCCTCGCGTCGATCCCAGTGCCCCGCTCCCCGGGGATGCCGCGAAAGAGGAGAGCAACCGTGTCCCTCTCGTGGCCGTGCCGGCCATCGCCATACCCAAGGAACAGATCCTGGTATTCTTTCAGGTGACTCGAGCGAGCACGCCGGGAGAGATCGCCAGTCGTTTCGCGGTCCCCTGGGAGCATGTCGTCGCGTGGAACGACTTGGATCCCCAGGCGAGATTGGTCACCGGTCAGTATCTTCAGCTGCTTCTCTCCGCCAATTTCAACCAAAAATCTGCCGGTGTTCGCATCTACCGACTCGACGAGGTGACCCACGTCTTGCGAGGCAGTCGAAAACATCTCGACGCGCTGCTCAAACGCAAGCAAATGCGTCGTCGCGGCTACAAGGCTCGCAAGGGCGACACCGTCGCCCGTATCGCCAAACGCTTCAAGATGAGTCAAGGATCACTCGCGCGGATCAACGGGATCGGGCGCAACCAAGCGCTTGAGCCCGGCCAGGTGGTCGTGATCTACGTACCCGCCCAAAAAACAAAAGGAACGATTTTGGCCCCCGACCCCGCTGAGACCACTCTCACCGCAGAGATCAAACTCCTAAATACGTCGGAGCCCGCTTCGGAAGGCGCTCCGGCCTCTACGGCGAAGACATCCAAGCTTCCGGGACGAATCTACTAACCATGGTCACGGCCGAAGAAGCCCTCGCAAGGGTGCTCGACCACATTCGTCCGCTCCCCATCGTACACAACAAGCCCATTGCCGCCACCCTAGGGCAGATCCTGGCGGCCCCAGTCTCATCGTGCTGGCCACTCCCCCAGGTCGCGGTAAGTGTCATGGATGGATACGCCGTTCATGGTGCGGACATCGTCGATACTCAAGATCCCCCTAAACTCCCCGTCGTGGGCGAGAGCGCTGCGGGGCACCCTTTCACCGGCGTATTCCCTCAGGGAACGTGCATCAAGGTCTCGACGGGTGCGGCGGTCCCCTCCGCCTCCGTCGTCGTCGTCCCCCGCGAGGAAGCCCAATCCAGCCCCGAGAGCGACTTGATACAGTTCTCGACCGACGCCGTTCGCTCGGCCGAGCGCGGTCGATTCGTTCGGCGCGCTGGCAGCGACGTCTCAGACGGCGAGCGGCTGCTCGACTCGGGCATACTTTTGTCTCCCGGAGACCTCGCCTTGGCGGCGTCTTCTGGCCACAGAACATTGCCGGTGCACCGAGTCCCCCGCGTTGCCGTCTTATGCACCGGCGACGAGCTCATCGCCATCGGAGAGACGCCACAACCCGGCCAGATTATTGGCACGAATGGGATGATGCTGGCCATGCAAATTCGCGCGGCAGGTGGAGTGCCCGTCATGCTCGACGATGCAAGCGATCACCCCGATGCCCTCAACGCCGCGTTTGATCGGGCATTGATCTGTGATCTACTTGTGACCTCCGGCGGCATCTCGGTCGGCGCTCATGATCTCGTATACCGCGAACTGACTGCGCGTGGCTTCATCACTCACTTCCGTAAGGCCCGCCTGCGTCCCGGAAAACCAACAACCTTCGGTACCCTTCCGCGCTCTCAGAGCCCTGGTCTTCCGGTGCTCGCTCTCCCGGGAAACCCCGCAAGTACCTACGTCACCTTCGAACTCTTCGGAGGCCCCGCGATACGACGACTGAGCGGATATCCCATCGATCGATGTGCGCTCCCCCGTAGAAGGGTTCGACTCGCCGCGCCAGCCCATGGCGAAGCCACACGGACTCACTTTGTGCGAGCCCGAGTCGTCGACAACTCCGCCACGCCACTCGCGACCCAAACTTCCGGGGATCTTCGATCGATCTCCGGACACAACGCGCTGCTCGTCGTCCCCGAGGGGCAGCTCGAAACTCCGGCCGGGAGCTATCTGGACGCCATTCTTCTTCGCTACCATTGACGCCACCGGCGACAACAAATCATGTCGAAACTGGATCCCACGCTCCCCCCTCGCTCCGATGCCCCCGAAGAAACCGTTACCGTCGAGCCGGAAGACTCCGGGCTACGTGCCGATGTAATTCTCGGTCGCCAGGTCCCAGGACTGTCGCGAAGAATCGCGCGAAAACTCGCCCTGGACGGTCGGCTCACCATCGATGGCCGGCGCTGCGCCCCTTCGACTCGGCCCCCTGCGGGGGCCCATCTGCGACTGCAACTGCCTCAATCCGACATCGACACGGATCCATCGCCCCTTGATGTGATCAAAACAAGCGCAGACTTTATTTACGTCAACAAGCCACCTGGAATGCACACCGTCGCTGCGACACCGAAATCTTCAACGAGCCTAAGCGCGCTTGTCGCCAACCAATTCGTGGAATGCGCCGCAGCGTCCCCCAACCCGCTCGAAAGCGGTGCCGTTCACCGTCTTGACCAAGATACCTCCGGTGTCGTCGCGTTCGCCCGCAACCGCGACGCCTGGCACAAGGCCCGCGAAGCCTTCGGCGCACGAACCGTTGAAAAACACTATCTTGCCCTCTCGTGCATGCCCACCTCTGCGTCCTGGCCCCCCTCCATCGACCCGGACTCCCTCGCCGAGTCGCTCCCGGACTGGCTTCGTCCCTGTCCTCCGCTCCGTCATCTCCCCAACCTACCCCGAAGCCGAGACTTTGACGCGGTGGCGCTGCGAGCACCCTTGGGCGCAGGCCAACAACGAAACCGAGTCGCCGTCCGAATGGACGGACGAAACAGCTGTACAAGAGTACAGCTGCTCGACACCTTCACCATCAAGTCCGCATCCAGCGAACTTCACGCGTATCTCGTGCATCTCGAGCTCGCCACTGGCCATCGCCATCAAGCCCGGGTGCATCTGGCATGGGCAGGGCTACCCATCCTCGGAGATCGGCTCTACGGACGCGAAACCGTGACTCCAAACCCAGAACGTCTTCATCTTCACGCAGTAGCGATCGACTTTTCCCAAGCCTTTCCCGGCGAAGAATTGGTCTCTTGCCCAGCGGGTCAATATTTTTTCAAGAATTTTTGATCTCGGAACGTTCCAATCATCTCTCAGCAGAGGCCGACCCGCGTGTTAGTGTTCTGAGAATGCGTATTCGTCACTTCGGGCATACCGACGTCGGTATGAAGCGATCGCACAACGAGGACTCGTTTCTGGCCGATCCTGAACTCGGACTTTTTATCGTATGTGATGGTGTCGGGGGACGTGCACGTGGCGAGGTTGCGAGCCGTGAGACCGTCGACTTCATTTGGGAGTGGATCAAGCGGGAAGAAAAGCTGCTCGCTTCGGCCCGTGCCACCGGAGGGAGTGACTCCGTAACTCAGCTCTGTCGACTTCTCCGCGGGGCCATACAAAATGCCTGTTACATGGTCCACAGCCTCGGCGAACTCAACCCCGACCACCGAGGTATGAGCACCACGACCTCGGCTTTTTTGCTCGCCGGCAACGTAGGGATCGTCGGCCAAGTCGGAGATTCGAGGATCTATCTGGCGCGGGACGGCCAAGTGTCCCAACTTACCGAGGACCACACTCTGATCAACTACCAACTCAAGCACGGCATGATCACTCCTGAGGAAGCCAAGACATCCCAGGTCAAGAATGTAATCACGCGAGCCGTCGGCCATAAAGACTACGTCGAGGTCGACACCATGCCCATTCCGCTGTTCGCAAACGATCGCCTTCTTCTGTGTTCCGACGGCCTTCACGGCTACTTCTCGAACGAGCAGCAAATCCGCACGTTCATGGAACGAGACGTACAAGAAGCCGTCCTCGAGGCCGTTCGCTTTGCCAACGAGCAGGGTGGCTCAGACAACATCACGGCCCTGCTTCTCGAACTAACCGATTCGACAAAATGACGCTCTCTTGCCGATCCTTGGCGGAACCCCTACGAACCTCGACCCTCGCTACGATGACAGGGTACCCGAGGCACCTCACAAACAAGATCTCGTAGTCTGGCGAGTCAGAAGCCCCACAAGCGACACCTCTGGGGCTCGACGTACGACCAAGCCGCTTGATCCAATCACCTTGGTCCAACTATCGTCGGGGTCATGGAACATTTCGCCAAACGGGCCACTCGCCGTACGATCCCGATCCACGCGCTCACCCTACCGGCATACAAAAAATGGCTTGGGAGCCAGTCTAAGCTCACGAAGGGCTGGCTGAAGTCGATCCAGTTCACGGCATCCGAAGGTCGTATCGCCCAGGTTCCTGGCAGCGACGGCGCGGTAGCCAAAGTTGTCCTCGGACTTGGTGAGGAGGCAGACATGTGGTGTTTCTCGCGGCTCCCCGCGGCCCTGCCCAAAGGAACCTATCGCCTCGAAGACCTTCCACAGGACCATGCGACCTCTGCCGCGCTCGGATGGGCCCTCGCCACCTATACCTTTGACCGCTACAAAGCCTCGACCAAGAAGTTTCCCTCGCTGGTCTGGCCCGACGACTGCGACTGTGCGGCTGTCGAGCGCGCCACCGAAGCCACCTTTTTGGCGCGCGACCTCGTCAACACGCCTGCCGGTGACCTCGGTCCCGCGCAGCTCGCCGAGGCCGCCAAGGACCTCGCTACTCGCTTCAAGGCGACCTGTACTATCACTGTCGGGAAATCACTACTTTCGAAAAACTACCCCGCCATCCATGCGGTCGGCCGCGGAGCGCCGGCCGACCGCGCTCCGCGGCTCGTCGACCTGCACTGGGGCCCCACAAAGGCCCCAAAGCTGACGCTTGTAGGCAAAGGGGTGGTTTTTGATACCGGAGGACTCGACATGAAGAGTCCCGCGGGAATGAAACTCATGAAAAAAGACATGGGAGGATCGGCCATGGTCTTAGGTCTCGCATCGATGATCATGGCCGCCGGCATCAACGTCCGTCTCCGCGTGCTCATTCCGTGCGTAGAAAACAGCGTCTCCGGCGAGGCCTTTCATCCGCTTGACGTACTGCAGACGCGAAAAGGAATCACAGTCGAAGTCGGCAACACCGATGCCGAAGGTCGACTGATCCTTTGCGACGCCCTCGCCGAAGCCGACAGCGAGAATCCCGACCTTCTATTGGATTTCGCAACACTCACCGGTGCCGCCCGCGTCGCGCTGGGCACCGAGATTCCCGCACTCTTTTGCAACGACGATGACTTTGCAGAGCGTTTGCTCGACGCCGGGCTCGCCAACAACGACCCTCTGTGGCGAATGCCACTCCATGCCCCCTACAGACGTCATCTCAACAGCCGGATCGCTGATATCAACAACATCGCCAATATCGCGCAAGGCGGAGCCATCACGGCAGCCCTTTTCCTTCAGGAATTCGTCTCATCCACAACGAGTTGGGCGCATATCGACACCATGGCCTGGAACCTCTCCAGTCGAGCGGGACGTCCCGCCGGCGGTGAGGTCTTCGGCATGCGCGCGACCTTTGCGGCGCTTGAAGAACGATACGGCTACTAGGGAAGACCCTTTCCCGCGCGGCCTTTCGACAGGCCGCGATTTTTTTCGAACAAATAGTGAGCATCGACTCAAGGCGTTACCCTTCGGCCCTTTTGCCGCTGCCATGGCGCTAGCTGGCGCACGGAGCCTTCTCCGGGCTCCACCAATTTCCACTCATGGCGATCATCGACATCAGCTTGAGGGTGTCTTCGAAATAGATTTGCGAAGACTCAGAGTCCACCGTTGCTTGCCAAATATCGTTCAACCACATTTGGTTGTCTTCATCCACCATGGCTCCTACACCCAGGGGTGCTACGAAGGTCATGGTCGTATACGACGAGCCATCCAGGCTATCGCCATCCAGCCAGTAGCCGGCTGAAACGGAATAGGGATCTCCACCCGTTTCCTCGACCATCCAGTCCGTGATTCTCTGCATCGCTTCGTGCGAACGTTGATCACCATCGCTTAGAAAATGAGATCCGATCCTCCACGGAACTCGACATGCATTGTAAGAATACGCGCCATCATACGCGCCTTCGAGAAACCCCCTCGCGGCCGGCTCCGGGTCACCATCGACGAAGCGAATAAAGTCCGGAAGCAGTCCAGTGTCTTGCGCGAAGGAATCCTGAAGCGAGAACACCATATCGTAAGATGCCGCGGCCAGATCATCCCAAAACTCGTCTCCGAACACCGCGCCAAAGGTGGTCAGATGCCCGGGCATGAAGTCGCTAGATCTCGTTGAGTCCCAGTACCATTCGTCATCCGGTTCGGTCCAGTCTCCGAGCAGCATGTAGCTTCCATCCCCATCGACCTCTTCATCCTGAATTGCGTCGACCACTCGTTTGGCTTCGCTCCAGTAGTCAATCTCACCGTCGCTCCCCCACTGTTGATCCGCTAACAACAGGGCGTACGCGATGTCGAGATCGCCGTCCGTGGCGCTGTATCCGGCGCCATCCACTTCGCACGAGGCGTTTTGTGACCATGCCATCAAGCTGCTGTCGTTCCACGACGCATGCTTTACGAAATAGTCGTGCATGCCATCAAAGATGACCTTTGCATCCGGATCATAGCCAGCCATATAGGCAGTGATCATCATTCCGTAACCGTGCGCCTCGCTGACCGTAAACTTCTCCAGCTCGATCGTCTCTACTAGATAGCCCTCCCCATCGCAGCTTCGACTGAGATACTGAGATTTCCAGATATCGTAAAAATTGCGAACTTCTTCGTCGAGATCATACAGGTCCCAGTCAGGAAGAATGGTCCCGGAAGCATAGGAAAATTCGTGATTTCCAAATGGCTGCCACCCCTCGCCATTTCCCTCCTCACAGCCGTCGCCGTCGCCGTCCCCGTCCCCGTCCCCGTCCCCGTCCCCGTCGCCATCGCCGTCCCCGTCACCCTGTCCATCGCCATCGCCGTCCCCGTCGCCATCACCGTCCCCGTCGCCGTCACCGTC
>Ga0256845_1000017_pt1 | contig 135032 bp, 116 predicted proteins | sample RiftiametaG_FD_189101 | JGI IMG/M metagenome (GOLD analysis project Ga0256845, IMG submission 189101) | Tube worm associated microbial communities from hydrothermal vent at the East Pacific Rise, Pacific Ocean - Riftia | ecosystem: Host-associated > Annelida > Integument > Unclassified ...
TTGAGAGTGATGAGCAGAGTCATCACCAGCATGAAGGTTATGGCTGAAATTTTGCGGCGCATGGGCTGTGAATTACTCAGGTAATTTAACGGTATCTCAGCTAAGGTCAAATACTAAAGACTAATGCGCAACACCGCATTGCGCCAAATAGAATGACACCGAAGGAGAGCTTCTAAAAAGCTATTGACAGTCGTTACTCCAGAAATAATGACACCCAGATGAAAATTATATCTGGAATCAGGGCAAACAAAGCAAACAAGAATATATAAAAACGCGTAGACTGTGCTACCCAAACCAGAATCGCGCAATGATCGACGAAGTCAGCGACACATTGGGCTGGGATCGAAAACACACCATCAAAGCTCTCAATGGCAAAGTGAGTCTCGGGGGGGCCTCAGCGTGTGAGCCTTAAATTTTCTAGTTCAAGCCAAAGACTTGATCCTGCTTGTTAATTTTTCCCAGTCAACAGTAGGCGTAAGATGCGACCAACTGAGTCGAACACACTCTTCAGCTTGATTCTTAGTCATCCCCATAGCCATCAAAACATGACTTGGGGTGTATGAATGAGCTGTGCAAGCTGAACCGTTTGAGATGGCAACAATATCTTTCAAGGCTAGAATTAAGGCTTCTGAATCGATCCCATCAATTGAAAAGTTGACAACGTGCGGCATAACTTGTGTTTGGTCACCGCTCAGTCTGATATTCAGCTCATTAAGAGCTGTCATTGCTGCTGAACGTTGGGCTATAATCGAACGGAAGCGGACGTCTTGGTTTTTTACTGCAAGTTCGCAAGCCAAGCCAAAGGCTGCAATAATTGCCACGGGTAGAGTGCCTGGTCGTAGACCTCGTTCTTGCCCGCCACCGAAAATGATGGGGGAAAGAGGAGCTTTTGAAAAACCTCGCCTTCTGACAATGAGAGTCCCTATTCCTTTGGGGGCATATAATTTGTGGCCGCTTGCACTGATGAAGTCGATTCGAGGGTGTTGAAGTGCTTCAAAAACCTTGCCAAATGATTGAGCGGCATCGGTGTGTAGGTAAGCTTTGTGTTCGTTAAGTAAATCTGCAATTTCACTAATGGGCTGAATGATACCCGTTTCATTGTTGGCATGCATGATCGAGATAAGAAGGGTGTCGTCTCTCAGAGCCTCAGCAACTTGTTGTGTTTTAATCCGCCCGCTGTGATCAGGTTGAAGATATGTAACGTCAAATCCTCGTCGCTCCATTTCTTCCATTGGCTCAAGAACAGCTTTGTGCTCAATGGCTGAGGTGATGATGTGTTTATTGCCTGATTTTAAACCATGTTTCTCTAATCCCAAAATTGCAAGATTGTTGCTTTCTGTAGCTCCGCTAGTGAAAATGACTTCCTCTCGCTTGGCATTAACGACATTAGCCACTTGACCTCTGGCTTTTTGAACCGCTTGCTTGGCTGAGGCTCCGTAAACATGAGTTCGACTGCCTTCATTTCCAAATTCTTCTTCGATGTAACGAATAAGGATTTCTTTGACTTTGGGTTCGATGGGTGTTGTTGCATTGCAATCAAGGTAAACAGGTCGTCTGGAGGTGTTCATGTGTATGTTATTTTTCAATGTTTGTTTTATTTTGACAAACAAATGAAAGTGGTGTGAATTGCTTGCACCTACCTACAAAGAAATGATGAGCCTCTCAACCATAAATTTTCCAGTTCTCAGAGGAGTCCAGGCTGGCCGTGAGTATTACGTGGCAATGTGGACGTTTCGGATGCTGAGTCAGATTTCAATTTTTGACGGGAAAGAGCTGCCTCCAGAGATAAGAGCTCAACGCATCATCAACAGGGGACGGATTCCTGAGCTGGTTGGTTATATCCTGGATAATCCGGACGATTTTGTATTTTCAGCTCTTACAGCATCGATTGACGCTGAAGTCGTCTGGGAGGAGTTATCTGGAGGTGAAGGTAAATTAGGGTTACTCAAAGTGCCTATGGAGGCCATGTTTATTATTAATGACGGCCAGCACCGAAGGGCGGCAATTTTACAGGCATTGGATGCCAATCCAGCGCTGGCCTACGAAACGATACCTGTTGTTTTCTTTTTGGATCAAGGTTTGGAGCGTAGTCAGCAGATGTTTACAGATTTAAACAGGCATTCTATTCGTCCAAGCCGCTCGATTAGTATTCTCTACGATCATCGTGATGAAAAAGCAAAGTTGGCTCGTGCTGTGATTATGAAGTCTAAGGTTTATCGTGATATTGTGGATATGGAAAAAACCTCATTAGCTTTGAGATCTCGCAAGTTGTTTACGTTATCTGCCTTTTATGTAGCTTGCGCGGATTTGATAAGAGGCTTGGAGACTGGGGATTTGGAGGATGATGCTGATTTTGTGAGAGATTTTTGGGAAAGCGTTTCTAGGCAATTTCCCGATTGGATTAATGTGCGCGATGGAAATACCGCTTCGGGGGAATTGCGCGAAGGATACATTCACGCACAAGGCATAGCATTGCATTCCATAGCCCGTGCTGGTAATGCTCTGTTGAAAAAACACCCGAAAAACTGGAAATCTCGCTTGAGAGCATTGAAGAAAATCGATTGGTCGCGAAAAAATTCCCAGCTTTGGGAAGGTCGCGCCACGATTGGAGGAAAGGTTTCCAAAGCAACCACTAATGTCACTTTGGTGGTTAATTTGATTAAATCTGAATTGGGCTTGCCCCTTTCAGACGCTGAGCAAAAAATAGAAGACGCTTACAGCGCAGGACAAAAGAAATGAAATCAACATCATCATTTAAAGAGGAGGGGATGCAGGTCGCTTTGACAGCCTTGAAAGAGGAAATAAAACGCCTGTATCTTGAAGATTCAGCACCTTGGATCATTGGCTACAGTGGGGGCAAAGACTCAACGGCTGTTTTGCAACTGACTTGGCTGGCTCTAGCTGAGTTGGATGCAGCACAGCTGAATAAGCCCGTTCACGTAATTAGCACCGATACCTTGGTTGAGAACCCCATTGTTTCTTTATGGGTAGATCACTCATTGAAGGTTATGGATGAGTTTGCCAAAAAGGCAGGACTTCCTATTTATCCTCATAAGTTGACCCCGAAAATTGAAGATTCATTTTGGGTGAATCTGATTGGGAAAGGATATCCGGCCCCTCGACATAAATTCCGTTGGTGTACGGAACGATTAAAAATCAAGCCGTCGAACACATTCATATCAGAAATGATTGAAAAAAATGGTGAGGCTATTTTATTTTTAGGAACTCGCAAGGCTGAAAGCACACGACGGGCGGCAACGATGAACAAGCATGAAAAAGGACGCGTGAGAGATCGTTTGAGTCCCAATGCTGGATTGCCCGGCACTCTTGTTTATACCCCCATTGAAGACTGGACCAATGATGACGTTTGGATGTTTCTTGTGCAGATGAAAAATCCATGGGGATATAGTAACAAAGAGCTTCTTGGAATGTATGCGGGAGCTACTGAAGATGGAGAATGTCCGCTTGTAGTGGATACCTCTACACCTAGCTGCGGAGACTCTCGTTTTGGTTGTTGGGTTTGTACGCTTGTCGAAAAGGATAAGTCAATGACGGCCATGATCCGTAACGATGAAGAAAAAGAATGGATGCTTCCGCTTCTGGAACTTCGTAATTTAATTGATTTCCGTCATGACGGAGAACGAAAAAATCATATTACAGGGCAGAAAGAACCTTGCCATGATAAACGCGATGCGTTGAATGGTGTGTTGGGTGCAGATTTGAAACAAATCATTGAGTCCCGGAGCAGGCAAAAAATAGGGGAAGTTGTTCGAGACGTAATGTGGGAGCGCTCGATTCGCGACTACCGAAGGCTTAATACCGGCAAAGTTCAAATGATGACGAATGGTCGTTATATTCCTGGACCTTATATTCAAGTGACTCGGGAAGCGTGGTTGAAAGCCTTATTGCAGGCTCAATTCTACATGCGTGAAAATGGGCCTACTGAAGTGGCTCAATTAGAATTGATTACTCTGGCAGAGCTTCAAGAAATCCGCCGGATATGGCTGATCGAAAAACATGAATTGGAAGACAGCCTACCTAGGATCTATGAAGAGAATACGGGTGATGTTTATCCTGGAACTCCTCTGGACGACCAATCCGTGTTTGGATTGGAAGAAATGCAGTTATTGCAACAGCTTGTTGGATCTGAGCAAAGCCATTACGAGCTTGTTCGAGAGTTGCTTGGTATTGAACAAGAGCAAATGCATAAAATGCGACGGCGCGGACTCTTTGATAAACTTGAAAAAAGCTTTCTTAAATATGGATATGAAAATCAAGATGACGCTGTGGCGGAGGCTACAAAATATGCCGAAGCGAAAGCGACAGTCGAAAAGGGGGAGGTTCCAGAACTTTTAAGTAGTGCGAAATTATGATTATTGATTCGATCACACTTCAAAACTTTGGGGTCTATAGTGGGCGCCAGCAGATGATCACAACACCCCCATCTGAAACAAAACCAATTATCCTAATTGGAGGGTTGAATGGTGGCGGTAAGACGACTCTGCTAGATGCCATTCATTTGGTTCTATATGGCCATCGGGCAAAACTGGCAGGCAGGGGAGGTCGGTCTTATGGGAGATATCTCAAATCCATGGTTCACCATGGAATAGAGTCAACGGACTGCGCATCTGTTGAAATAGAATTCAGTCGAAAACTGGATGGCCAAACTCTACATTATCAACTAGTGCGCTCTTGGAAGTTATCTCACTCTGGGGAGGCAAATGAAAAGCTACAAGTTCACTTAAATGGTGATCTTGATAAGTCATTGTCTGAAGATTGGCATGAGCACATGGATTCGATTCTTCCGAATCAGATGGCTCATTTATTTTTCTTTGATGGCGAGCAAATCGCTGATTTGGCAGATTCAGAAAAAGCGAAGACTTTACTCAAAACGGGAGTTCACGCATTACTTGGCATGGATCTAGTCGATCGACTGCAAGAGGATCTGGTGATTCTTGAACGCCGAAAAAAACTGGAAACTAAACCCAGCACAGAGCAATCAGAAATTGCCTCCTTGGAGTCCACACTTGATAAACTTGAAGGTGAAATGGAAACAGCCCATCAAAAAATGGGGCAGACTGCTACAAACCTTGGAGTGGCTCGAAAAGAACAGAATAAGCTAAAAGGAAGATACAAAAAGGAAGGAGGTGACCTCTATGAGCAACAAGAATTGCTTGAGAATGAAAAAGTCCTATTTGAAAACGATATTGAAGAAGTTGAGGCCACTATTCGTGAATTAGCTGCAGGAGCGGCCCCTCTTTGTTTGGTTGAGCATCTTTTACATGATGTTAAAATTCAGGCTGAATATGAGATTGAAGCTGAAAAAAACCGAGTGGTTGTTGGCTTACTGATTGAGCGAGATCAGAAACTGCTCAAGAATCTCAAAAAAAACAAAATTCCTAATAATCATATTAAAGTGGTAGAGGAGTCATTGAAGAAAGATCGAGATGACAGACCTTTGGCAGATCCTGAAACTTGCTATTTAGGAGCTGGCGAGTCTTTGGTGCAGCAAATTGATGATTTGACTCGTCATGAACTTCCTAAAGTGAGAACTCAGATGAAGGTAGCGAAAAAGCAATTAGTTCAGTTACAGGATGATTTGAGCAAGGTTGAGAGAAAGCTGGCGCGAGTGCCAGAGCAAGACACCATTGCTAAGCTGAAGTTGTTACTAGACAAGGCCAATCAACGTTGCGAAAAATCAGAAACTGTGCACTTGGAAGAAAAGCATGCTTGGGAGGTGCTATTGGATAAAAAAGAATTCATCGTAGCGCGACGAAATAAGTTATATTCAGGCCAGTTGGAATTCTCCTTAAAGAATAGCCAAAGTCAGCGCCTTCTTGAGCAAATGCCTAAAGTTTTAGAGACTTTGGGGCTATTTCGAGAGAAGGTTGTCCGAAAGCATCTTGTAACGATAGAGCGTTTGATTCTTGAGTCGTTTCAGCAATTACTAAGAAAGAGCCAATTGGTTCAAGATATTAAAATCGATCCATTAACTTATGAAATCCTATTGAAAGGGAATGACGGGAAGGTGTTGCCTTTTGACAAGTTGTCGGCAGGAGAGCGACAGCTGCTAGCCACAGCGATGCTCTGGGGGCTTATTAAAGCATCGGGTCGCCCTCTTCCTTTGATCATTGATACGCCTCTAGGTCGTTTAGATTCTGTCCACAGAGAATTGCTAACGAGACATTATTTTCCCGCAGCCTCACATCAAGTATTTCTTCTTTCTACGGATGAAGAAATTGATGATGATTTATACAAATCACTAAAGCCATGCGTAGGTCATGGATACATGCTTGAACATATCGATTCAGAGCAACGCACCCAAATAACCCAAGGCTATCACTGGCCTGAAATGGCAAGATAAGATGAAACCACCTATAGAAACGATAAGGCTGTCTCAAAAAGCCAAAGATCAACTTGTAGAGATAAAAAAACAGACTGGGATTGAGAATTGGAATATTCTTTGCAGGTGGGCCTTTTGCCTGTCATTAAATGAAGCTACTGAACCTAGTTTTGTAAGCCCAAACAGCTTAAGCGAAGTCGAAATAAATTGGAAGGTCTTTGCTGGAGTAAATTCCTATATTTACATTTCTGTTTTTAAACAAAGGTGGGGATCATTGCAAATGAAGAACGATATAGATGATTATTTTTTGAGCCATCTGAATCGTGGAGTTGGCCTGCTTTTATTACAAAAAGATATTTATTTGATGATAAGTTGATGGGCTATACTTTTAATGATTAAATAATGCATTTCAAAATATGTTTGAGATGGGTTTGATCTATAGATATGGCGCAGATAAAGAGAAGCTAAATAGGGACTCTGTGTTTTGAGATTAATTGATTTTGTTATTTTTTCTAATTTTTGACGTGAATGGGGACTTTTGTGAGCTATTGAATTTCGTATAGTCGATATTTGAGCGAGTTTGTTAGCGTCCAAGTTGCTTATTAATGAAAATGGCCTTCCCACACTAAAAAAATGCAAAGCCCTTTTTTGTGTTTTATCAAAAGGCAACCAATCAACATATAGTTTATCGCCTTTGATGATTCCGCTACAGGTTTTTTTTGTCTTCACCTGAATTTTTGATTTTACATTAGCAGCAGGATGCGCGTTATCGTTAGTAGCAATCTGTATAAACAGATCCTCAATGAAACGCTCAAATATTGTAACAAGCTCAATAAATAATCCTGAATATATTATATTAATATCTTTGTGGGCTAAATATTTTTTCGAAAAGAGGATGTCAGATTTTACGCGTGTTTTTTCGAGGGCGTCAACCTGCCTACAAAAAGATGTGTATAAGTTAAGGCTGAGGTTATTCATTACATGTTTTTGAATGATTTTAGAAAATTCCTCCTTACTTTATCGGTTGATATTCTCCTTGTGGAGTAGAGTTTTTCGATTTGTTCAAGATTTTCATCTGAAGATATAAACTCATTAATTTTGAAGATTTTTGATTTGAAATTTGTCCCTAATTTATTTTGAGTTTTTTTCTTCGTCAAGTTTGAGTTTAACCCATAGAGTTCTTCATATGCGAACATGAAGAGAATATAGAACATATTTTTCAAACTAAACTTAGTCTCTGTTATTTGAGTATCAAATAAGCCTTCTAATGCTGAAATTATCTTGTGAAATCGATCTTCTACAACTGATTTGTCAGGAAATGACTCATCGTATTTGGAGTAGAGAGTATCCAAGTTTTTTTTATTCTTGGATTGTATACCATTAATCATGAGATTGTATAAGTCGCTTGTTAACTCAACTTCATTCATGCGGGCTAAGTTTTTTGGTGTGAAAATTTTCCATTCTCTCCAGAATTGAAGTTTTGAGAGAGATACGGTATATACTGAATGCTTAAAAGCCCCATAGTAATCTGCATTTCTCAGCTCTTGGTCATTTAGCTTAACTCCTGTGGAGTTCATTCTAGAAAATATTTGGTAAACTTCTGCATCTGATACGTCTGAAGATAATACATGTGTACTAAATTGATAATTAAGAATTCTGCGTTGAATTTCTTTTGGTAAAGCTGAAAATTTTTTCCCTCCAAATTCAGAATTATGTATTTCATTAAGGCTGAAATCATCAATTTGGGGGTCATATTCACGCCCTAGAAGATTGGCATCGATAAAGGCAAACAGTGTGCGGAGTCTTTGTTGTCCATCAACAATTTCTCTTATTGGATGTAGTGCTGTCTTTGATGTATACTTCTCTCGAATAAAGATAATTGGGACGGGATAGCCGTTAATGATAGTATCGATAAGAAATGATTTTGAATTTTTGTTCCAGACTGATCGTCTTTGGAATTCAGGGCTAAGATCTAAGGAACTAGTTGATTGCCAACTAACAAAGTCACTTATTTTAAACTGGGTTTTTTGTATATCTAATTTGCGCATCTTATTAGAGGATTGATGTTATATCGATTTTATTCACTGATGAATTGTTAGTTTTATTCTTCGAAATAATCAAATTAATCTCAGAAGTATAATCGGAAGCGTTGAGAAGTCCTGATCTAAGTAAGGCTAATCCACCATTGGCATACTCTTCAAAAATCGTTGCTCGTTGATCTTCCGTCTCATCATTTAAGGCTAAAATGTTGGGGTTCTCAGTATGCGCAACAGCTAGGAGATTGATGAGTGTGTTGTATCCAGCACTATCAAACACGCTTTTCCGAATGGGATCTTTTGCTGTTTCCTGCAAACTTATCAATTTGTCATGTGAGTGGCCATAGGCTGCGGCAAAGGAAATGACATCGGCCTTGGTTTTAAAAGGGCCGTTGTATTCGTCATCGATTGCGTTGCAAAGTCGATTGACGAGTTCTTCGTGTTCTTTGGGTATGTGGATGCGTCGGTCGGCCATGGCTTAAACTGCTTGAATGGTTGAATACTCGTAATTGTCAGGACTTTGACGGACAAGTTGGTAATTGTTGCCTTCGATATTAATAATTTCTTCTGTGAGATCCTCTTTGGGGCTGTTGTAAGTGATGACATATTCTTTGCCAACTTTTGAGGATAGGGCATTTTCGACTTCACCTTCCCATTGGGTTTTTGTGAGCAGAAGGATAACTTGATCGGCCAGAATATCCAAGTGTTCGGCTACTTTTCTTCGATTGGTCCTATCCAAAGCACCGAAAGGGGAGTCCATGACGATGGGATAGTCGCATCCACTCGGTCCAGGGATTATAGAATCTTTTTTAGCCCACTCCTTGGCTTCTTCCACAATCGCACCAATGAAAGAAAAACTGAGGACTTGGTTTTCGCCCTGAGATGCCGCTACTTGTGCGGATGTCCCTCCTGCACGTTCGGTCAGTTTAAGTTCATATTTATCATTGAGTTCAGGAATGTAGGGCGTGACTGAAATTTTACTGAATAGTTTTTTAATACGGTCAGCAAGAGAAAGTCTCATGCTTTTCTCCATGATTTCTCTGAGTTCTTTGACAAGGATTGCAGAGTCCGATGCCGCTTCTATGCGGCGCTGAACTAGCCGTTGCCTCGAGTTTTTTAATTTTTGATGGGCAACTAGCTTCTCTAATTCATCAATTCTCAGGTGGTGTCCGTGTAGCTCATGTTCTTGAATGGCTAGCTCCCGTTTGTCATCCTCTATATTTGACTCGACCTCCTTTAACCGTTTTTCCAATTCTACAACTTCCTGCTGCGCACTTCCCTCAAGGCGTCCGCGGATATTATCGAGTTCATCTTCAATATGTGCTAGCTCTTCTCGGTCAGATTTTTGTTTGATCTGGATGTCATTTAGTCGATCCCAAAATGAATCGATATCATTATTGATTACGGTAATCTCGCCCTTCATGGTGATTGCTTGTGATTCCACATCAGCTAAGCCAGCGCGATTTTTCCAGCCTACGACTGATTGATAAGCTTCCGATGTGCTGTCACTCAAGCACGTGCCACAAATACAGCGTTCTTTTTCAAGAAGATCAGCAACAAAATTCAACTTGATTCCGGAAGGTAGTTCTCCTTTTTGTTCTAGGTTTGTAAGAAGGTCCGCAAATGTCTTCGATGCTTTTCCTAGAAAGAGAGTGTAGGCTTTTTCCGAGATAAGTCTTTTCTGCATTGTTTGATTTTGCTTTTCTGAAGCAATGCGGTTTTCTTGATCCAGTAGTAAGTTGTCACGGCGAAGTTGTAGTGACTTAGCCTCCTCAAGTTCTCTTAATTGTGATGAAACCTCCTTTTTTCTAAGCTCTTCTCCTTCGATGTTGTTTTCTAATTCTTTGAGCCGATCTTGAATGTTAAAACACTGTTCTTCTAATTCGTTTTTCTCATCGAGTAGTTCGGTTGTGTCTCCATCGCCAATATTACGGAGTTCTGTTTCAAATTCTTTTTTTGCATCGTTAAGATGGCGTTCTGCACGAATCAAGGATTCTACGCCCAAAAGCATTTTTGTGGCTTCTGCCAGTTTGGTTGTTTCCTTTTTGTCGGGGCTAACTATTTTCTCAATACGTTCGCCATCGAAGAAGAAGTAGCTGTGAAGAGCTTCTGGAAGGATACGGTTTATGACGCTATCCGGATTTTTTGCAGGTTTCCAATCACCGTCTAAACCTGATGATTGAATAGATATTTCAGAGGGATTAATTTGAGGTGATGAGTTATCACTAGGTTTAGTGGCAGAGCATGACCTTTTGATGGCATATTTGATTCCAGCATGTTCAATGTGAAGTTCTACCCATGTTTGAATCGTATCGCCATTGCCAGCCTCTCGAATAGCTCGTTTGTTGATGAGTTGTTTGGGCAAAAGAAAACCAGAAGTATGCTTCTCATAAAGAACCCAGATTAAGGAGTTGAGGAGTGCTGTTTTCCCAGCACCATTACAGGCATGGATAATCGTAGCATTTTTAGCTCCCGATGAAAATTCAAGCCTAGGCGTTTCTCCGAAGAATTGCCGAAAATTGTAAAGTTGTAGTGATTTAATCTTCATCTTGAGTGATGATTTCTTTGATGACTGTTTGAATGTCAGATTTGATGCGAGGACTTTTTTGCGAAAGCTTTTCGTTCTCAAGCTGAAGCACGTTCAATACGATCTTTTGGATTTTTTGGGGAGCTTTTTTGAAATGCTCATCGGGCGTGGGTAGTGGTTGCATAGTGGGAAGGGAAGTAGAGTGCGCTTACATGTCTAATAAATGATAGCGTTTTTGAATGTCGAGGATAATTGCTCTAGCTTGTCCTGCATTTTGAGAAAGATTGGCAAATTCAGCGAATCGAGTAAGTTCCCGTTTGAGTAATCGCCGTTCGATTTTGCTGATGCTCCCGTTATCAGGAGGGACGACAATCATATCGTAGATATTGGCTGAAGTTTTTCCTGATCCGGGATCTTTTCTGAGAATTCGGCCTCGACGTTGGATGAATTGGCGAGGATTGGTGCTACTGGCTAAAATAACGGCAGTGCGAATGCTAGGAATATCTACACCTTCATCAAGGCAACGAATGGCAACTAGGCCTTGAAGAGTGCCATTGGCGAGGTTTGTTTTAAGTTTTTCCCGTTCGGAAAGAGATGTTTCGGCGATGAATTTGCCCACTTGCATGCCTAAATCATGGCCAAGTAATTTACAAACGGCTTCTATATGGCGCATAAGGGCCGAATCTGGCTCATACTCAACACGTCCATCACCGCAGTAGAATAGCATTTGTTTCTCATTCAGTTTATCCTGCATCAACGCTTTCAATGCAGGTAGTTTATTTTCTGCGCAGGCAATGAGTCGAGCACGTTGTGAGAGTAAGGCGTCAAGTTGAGGGCTTCTCCCGTCGCTTTCGATAGAGCTGTAGGTTGCAATTTTCGCTATTCTTTCACTCAGCTCGTAGTATTGCTCACTTTCTTCATCAGTGAGCTCAACGAGGATGGGGTGATAGCGGTATGGCGTAAGCGCGCCGCAATCCAAGGCATCTTTGAGCGAGAACTCTGGATCTACGGTTTTTCCAAAATAGTTAAAGATGGCTTGGGTGCCATCGGGGTCACCGTGTCGTTCGGGGGTGGCAGAAAGGCCTAATCTAAACCGAATTCCCTGAGGCAATTTGTCCCAATTTCCTTTGGCTCCCATATTGTGAACCTCATCAGCAATGATCATGGATTTTTCAAGGAGATGTGAGAGTCGTCCTTGAAAAAAGACCGAGGCAAAAGTGGTGTTTGTAGTAATGACAGAGAAAAAATGATTCTCGTCAGATTTCGATAGGTTGAGTTCTCGATTAAGTGGATCGAGCCAGGAGTCTCGAGCGTTAAATGCCAAAATAGGGGATAGCCCGAAGGCTTTTGCTTCTTCGGCCCACTGGGTAACTAAGTGGCGGTATGGGCAAACGATGATCAGGGCCTGAAGTTTAATTTTCTCATGCAGGGTCGCTGCCGTTGCGAGTGAGGTGATTGTTTTGCCACTACCGGTAGCCATCTTAAAAACTCCCTGACCATTGGCTTTGAACCAGTTTTTGATTGCTGCGTCCTGATAGTCTCTGAGGACGATATGGGCAGGAATTTTAAATTCTTTGACGGGGTTGTAGCGTTCAAAGGGGTGCTTTAAGAGGTTTGCAATATCCAGACCTTCAGGGGGATTGTCGGGATCTCTGAAATGTTCGAGAAGTTCTTGGCATGCGTCAGTGAAATCAATCGTCAGCAGATTTTTTGTTAGGTTTTCCCACAGAGCTACAAAGTCATTTATTTTTTGAGTCACGCGATCTTCGCTGTCATCCCATGAACGGTAAATGTCGATACTTTCAAAGTTTGAGCCAAAGCCGCCAGCTGTTTCATTGAGCGAACCCGTGAAAGCTATATGGTTGTCTGCGGGATCGGTAAAGACACCTATTTTTTCATGAAAAATCCCGCGAGTTATTTTTTTATTCTCATCGAGAACAAGTGCTAAACGTATCTCAAGGTGTCCAGTAGCCACAAGCCAAGCGAGAGTGTTGAGTCGATCATTGATGAGAGAATCTTCGATATCTCCAAGATTGCGAGAAATGATAGTTTTTAGAATTTTTTCTGGATGCTTAATAGCCGTGTTTAAAGCGTCAATGTCTGACAATTTGAGTTGAGGAGATGTAATCAGCTGCATTTTTCCGCCACGCGATATTAGATGCGCAATACCTCTGGCTGCCATGGCTAAGCTACCGCTTGTGAAATACCCCGTGGCTCTTCGGTAGAGAATAGAGGATTTCAAACATGGGACAAAAAATTCATGAACCACGTTGTTGCGGCCAGTTCTGTAGGATGACTGCAGTGTGATTTCAGTTAAAAGCATGGGTGAGTATTTATAAGAAGTTGCAATTAAATTAAAGGGTATCGATTGCGGGGCGTCTATATTAAAATCTGAAATGTTGAGATTTGAGTTAGATGGAATGTGTGTCGTGACGGATAGAATAATTCCTACACGATTATAAACTATCCAGAAAGCATCATTTTCAATAAAGGGTGATTTGCTGAGAGTTGAGCAAAGCGGCGAGGAATAACCGAGAGAGTTGAATTCATTTCACCGTAGGATGTGGGACATTTGAGGGGTGATGGTTTAACATTTTATGATGCGTCGTATGTTTGACTAAAAAAGGAAGATACGCGAGGGACACCCCGCGGCTTCACTTCAAACCACGCATTACATATAGTGGGCGAATCATTGAGTTTAAGTGAGTTAAACAAAGTGGCTAACAAAATCAATGCTCAGGAGGCTTGATTTTGAGCGTAGCCGTTTTAGGGCAATAATAGTATTCACTAACAGGCTTCTTCCTTACTTTGTATTTAGTAGAATGCCAAGTCATATAATCTTTTAATGATCGCCATCCATAATAACGAGTGTTTTTCCATTTCACGAAATCGATACGCCCACGCGACCCAGCCGCATAAACACCTTGTATCGTGATTTTAAGGTAATGAGCTGCAAGAGTAGGTGGAATGACCCCGCCCTGATCGCGCGTGAAAAGATCAAAAGCCGCCGCTTGGTGGTTGTCACTAGTTTTGCTCATACGAGTGTTTATTTCCCCAAGTTTGTTTGATTGTCAAGATTTCCGTTGAAAAAATCAACGATTCCACAGCCGCGAGAACATGAAAGAACAAACGAGGAAATCGTCACGCTGGGTCTTGATGCGGCAAGCAGTTTATCGGCAATTTATTGTAGGAGAAGCAACAAGAGAAAACCCACCACGAGCCTCCATCCTTCAGCATAGGCCACCACCTCACACCAAGAGAAATTTTGAACGAGCTTGGTTTGATTTTTCACTCCGATCACTGAAAACGACTTAGCGAGGCAGGAGCTACTATTAAGGACGAAAAACCACACAGAGCCGCGAGATGGTGAAAGGGGAGAGCGTCAATTTCCATATTTTAAGAAACGCCCGGGCGCATCGAGACCACCAGGAACAAGCGCCGGCACAACACCTCGAAAAGGTTGATTTAATCACGATCACAAAGACACAAAAAAAGGCCTCCCCCGCGATCGCGAGGAAAACCCGATTTGCCGAAAATCTCGGTGCGTTAATTCTCTTTTTCTGACAAAGCAACAGCCAGCACATTTAAAAGCTGAGCGCTAGGAACTTTCAACCCTTGGAAAAAAGGGTGAATGCTTCTCGCCGATTTATAACCGGAGAGAACGGCCAGCTCCGACCGCGACCACCGAAGCCGATACATAACTTCTTCCAGCCCTTCCGAATATTCCATGACCTGCCCCGAATCGTCCAAAATGACAGGAACACCCAAAAGGCTTGATCTATGATTACAAGTGATTTTCATAGCTATCTAAGAAACAAAGCTCCCCCGCAAAGATGGCCACCAAGGACAACAGCCAACCCAAGAGCAGCTTTCCGAGATTCGGCCAACGTCTCAGCATCACACGATTCCAGCATGACAGTGAAATCACCATCAGCATCATCAAAACAACATGACACCGTAGTTTTCCTAAAAGTCTGATTATTCACGTAAAAATCAGAATCGGCCATGCCCACTATCTCAGCACGGAGAGTTGCCGTTTTCCCTTGGTTTCGTGCCCTCTCAATAATTGCATTCATATTCTTTTTATTAACTTTCATTTTCTTGGTTGTTTCCGATCAGGTTCAGCCCCTTTCGGTATGGCCATTATACATAATAAAAAGCACTCGTAAAGCTTTATCTTGCACTAAATGCATTTTTTATTGTTCCATGTGGAACATGTTAGAAACTAACAGAAAAGCGGTTAGTAAGGGGGCCCAATTAGCGTGATTAATCAAACGTCGTCATTTTCACAAATGAATTGGGGGTTAAAATCGTCTGGATCCTGTTCAGTCACGCAAATATCCCAGTTGTCGTTATCCATAGAAATAATGAAAACCGCTTTTTGTGCTGACAGGAAATCAGCCGCGAAAACATCGCAAGAATCAATCCACTCACCCAATTTTAAATCTTCACTGCATTCAGCGTCTCGCAAATAAAAAGAAAATCTCCATTTAATCATGATAAAGCGAGTTCGGGTTCCAATTCGACTAAACGCTCAGAAAAAGCGGGAATGTTCAAAATGCGCCGTTGTTGGATCATTTCAAAAACCCCGTATTTGTCTCCATCAGATGACCGAGCAGCCGCAGAAAGCAAGGCTTCCTCACGACTCTTTAAAAACCGAAGAAGGGGAGAGCCTTTGACATTTGAACGGGTGAAAAACATCCAGCCAGCAGCAGCCGCAACTAGACAATCCGCGCAGTCTCCTTTATCGAAGTCTCTCATCTTATCAGCATTTACGATATCAATCATTTTTGTATTTGTATTTTTGTGGGTAATAAATCGAGAGAATCCCGATTTGTTAAAGGATGTTTTTGGGGATCATCCACAGCATCAAAACCCACAGGGATTGCCCGTGGAATTGGTTTGAGCTGGAAACGAGGACGGACAAAAACTAGAAGAAGATCACGGCTGGATTCTTTCTTTTTAGATAGCAGACCACGAACCACCGAGGACCGTTCAACAATCATACCAGCCATTACCGTCCAACTATTCCAAGTGACGAAAGATTGAGTCTGAAATGAAGACTTTCGGAAAATAGGAGGGATTAAAGCATCAGGCAAACGAGACTGGGCAAATGATCCATTCTCACCATTCAGAGCTAAATGCAGCTTTTGACCGACCACATTAACTTCACCAGAGAACATCAAGCCCACCTCTTTAAAATCATAAGATGTTGTCTCGATGCCATCTTGCCGCGAAACGGTAGATACCGGAACTTCCTCAACATTTTTAAAAACGAATGGAACACCAGTAAAAGCCCGAACAACAGGCAACGAGACAACCGAAACATCATCATTTTTCCGACCAAAATTGAAATCTAAACGAACATCAGACAACCCAAGAGACAGCCCGAATTTGTCAAACTCAAGATCCACAGAATCGAGAAAATTAGCACCTTCCCTCATCAGTCCTTGTAGGCCCATCTCCCGTAACTTGCTTTCTCTTACGGCCACCAGCAAAAAATCAAGGTCTAGTATCTGTGATTTAACGTCCAATCTCTCAACAAAAGAACGCATAGACTCGATGAATTCATCGTTGCCCTGAACGATCCACGCATTGGAGGTTTTATCGACAATGATATTAAAGGAATCTGGGTTGACGTTCTCGCCAGATGACAACGCCGAAAGATCGGGGACAGGGCGATTCAAAAACGGCAAAGATTGAAGGTGAACAGCTTGCTTTTTCGCGAGGTCAGCTTCAAGCTTTTCAATCTCTTTTTTCTTCTGTTCAGCCTCTATTTTTTGCTTCTCAATCTCTGCTGTTTTGTCCTGGCTAACTTTCTGTAACTCATTCAACGCCAACGCTCTTTTTCTCTCTTCTTCACCTAACTGGCTTTTCAGCCTCTCAATTTCAGACGCTGGCCGAGGACTACTACCAACCGGAGCGGGGGAGTCTGGCGACGAGAACACACCGCCAGAATCTGATTCTGTTTTTTTTGATTGATCAAAGACCGTGGAAACTTTCCACGCTCCAAAACCAATGATTCCGAGAAGGGCTGCAAAAATAAGGATTAAGCGCATAAGTAATTAGTGAGTTTTTAAATATTTCCACGTGCGAGCAAAACTTGATTTAAGCCCCGTAAATGGAGGCAGTTTATTATTAAGGGGCTCAAAAATAGGCATCGACAATTTTAAGTTTCTCATTTGCTCGTCATACATTTGAAAGGAGTCGTAACAGTCAAAAATCTTAGGGTCGAGAGGTGTGGAACCGCCACCAAGCACCATGTTGGACTTCACATCTTTTTCCACCCATTTCAAACCAGCCCCCGGAACAGCTCCGATGAAAGGCAATGTTTTTTTGCGTGCATCGAGGCAATGAATACGATGCTCAGCTTGAGCCTTGATTCTATGATAAAGAATCGAAATGTCCTGAGTGATGAAAAAAAGATCAATGTGAACTTTACGAGACTGCGACATGAACGAATTCAGCTTAGAGAGAATCTTGTCTTGGGTAGCGTGACCATGAGCAGGATAATACAAGTGCGCCTCATCAATGATGACCATAACGCTCGACCCCCTCACACCCTGCTGGAGCTTATTTTGAAACATTGGCTCAAGCTCATAGTCCAAAAGCTGAAACTGTCTCTCAGCATCATATTTGCGGTTGTATCGTCGCTCTACAATTTCAGCAACTTGATCATGCTTGAAAAAGACATTGCCCATCACCAATCCGCCAGCCGCAAATTTCTTCAAGGCCTCATTCACAACATAGAGAGTTTTTCCACCTCCGATTTTCCCTGTAATTATCCAGATCATATTAGCCGATTGTAGGTATGATTTTCAGAGTCCATTTTATGGACATAACACACCCCAGCAAAGCAAGCATTGCGCCGACCATGGTTAAAAATTCTGCAATAGGAAAAAAAACGTTTATCATCCCTAACATTGCCCCCAGTGCCGAAAAATCCAAAAGAAGAACACCCGTCAGAGTGCTGATGACAGCGGCCAATGCATCGGCGCATGACCCAAATGCATTAGGCAACATCTCAGTAAACAGATAAATGATAAAATCATAAATACCTATAAAAAAAGCGCCGAGATTGCCGAGAAACTGGATTACTTTATTAAAAAAATCATACATAACATTCTTATTTCCAACTCATCATTTGCATACACGTGAACAACGTTAAGATGCTGAGTAAAATCAAAACAGCTATTCTAATCGGCGAAAAATAGGACGTTGGAAACTCAACATGATGACTTCCAAGCGATCCGAGATTGATATCGAAGATGAAATTGGCAGGAGAAGTCCCCACGGCTCCTGACAAGTTAAAATTTTTCCATGCCGCGACACTGGATTGTAGCTTATCATTCAAATTGGCAAAAGAAGTTTTCATATTTTCGAAACCCGAAGCCATGTCATCAGCTTGTGATGAATCAAAATCGGACAAAGGGGAGTTCAAAGACTCATCTAATTGTGATTGTGTTAGGGGGGACCCTCCACCATCAGACCCCCCACCCGTGGACACCGAGCTTGATTTTGTCTTGCCTTTGCTTGTGTCAATAGTGCTTGATTTCTGGGTTATATTACCCGCTGAATCCATGGTTGACGAAGAGACATTCAGCACTTGCCTTGTCTGAACTACGCCACTTGAATCAGTATAAGATTCAGTATGCATACTAGTGCCTATCACTTCGGTACCCGCTCCCGACCACAACAAATAACCACCCGCACTTGTGGACAAGAGACCCTCGATTTCCGCACCCTCATTTCCAATCTTTAAAATATCACCATCGACCAGAGGTTTTTCGGGTGTAGTGACTTTAGGAAATGATCCGTTCAGAGTTCCGTCTGCAGTGTCCCAAACCCACTCAGGTTCTCCCGTGGCAGGATTCATTTTCTTGATTAAAAGATTCTCCCCTTCCTCAAGTTCCAAATCATCAACAAGAAAAAACTCACCATCGGGGTCGGGGATAGGCTCCATGTCATCAGCAAAGTCAGTGGTATAACTAGATTGGCCAGTCACACCATTAAGCTCGATGGTGTACAAACCAAGATCCAAAAACGCTTTGTGGCCATACTGGGATGTGGTCCTAAGCAGGTTACCATTCACGATGGGATAAATAACGACAGATGACAAAACATTGGCAACATCAAAGTTGTCATAAGAGGACCCAGTGCAAAGATAAAAAGTGAACCTATTACCGACAGTAACAGGAACAGAGCTACCCTGAGGCTGACCAGAAACAGATCGAATTAAAGAGCCAGTGCTGAAATCGTTATGAGTATAAACGTAGCCGTCAGAGGAATTAGAGAGGCGAGTAACAGCCCCAGATCCTGATTGGGAATAGAGAGAAAAAGACCCCGCGCCCGAAACAGTAGTGATATTCAGCTGAAACTTATTAAAAAGAGCGATACTAGGATCCCCCCGATTCACCTCGTATTGAGACCAGCAAAAAGGAGAAAACAAAAAGAAGAAAAATAAAAATTTCATATTTAAAAGCGCAGAGAATTGCTCAATAAAAGAGCGAAGGTTGAACCAAAGACAACCCCGATAAGGATACATAAAAGAATTTGATCTAAAGTCATAAAAAAAGCGGGGGATAGTATTACCCACCCCCCGCAGGTTGGATTCAAGATTCTTAAGAAGAACTCGAAACTTTCTTGGCGCCTCGGATAATGAGGCCAATGACGACAACAACAGCAACAAAGCCAGCAACAACTGCGCCGAGCGTCCACATAGTATCTTCCTGACCAGTAATGGCCGTGGTAAACTTAGCGGAGAGGGCGGCAGCGTCTTGAGCAGAAGCGGAAGCGGTCAGGGCGGCGAATACTGCAAGTGCAGCAACTTTCTTATTCATTTTATTTTTCATAATAATGGTTTTGTTTGGTTTTTCTCAGTGCGGAATGCACCAAGGAAATTTTTAGGAGTGAGTGATTTTCTTCGACCCTTGAATGATAAAAAAGATTGTGAGTGGGACAACGTAGAAGGAAAGAGAGACAAGGAAACCTGTCATCACGAATTCGACTACTAAGTCAGCGTCATACGGTTCTATCATTTTAAAAATTAGTTAAGATCTATTCATTTGCTTGGCTCTCCAAGCTTTGATTTTAAATATTGTTTTAACGACGATCACTAGAACTATCCAAAATCCTAATCTTAAAAATGGATCATCTGGCAACATCTTATCTTGTTGGGGTTTGCTTGTTGTCAGTGTCGCTCGGCTTCGTGCCGATCCGCGCGCCCCTGCCAACTGCACATTTACGAGTTACGTTAAGTAATAAACAAGGATAGAAAAGATTCACCGCATCCGCGCTCCGCGCGTCAACGGTGAATCTTTTCATGTTTGTTTTCATGTGGGAAGTGTTCAGGTGAGCAGTTAAAATCATCCTCCGTAGTTGCCCATGAGTCGAGCAAGTCCCATGTCTTCCATCACGCGAGCTTCAAGCACGGTAATTTCTTGAAACATGACAAGATCAGGGTGATTAAACCCGACTTCTGTCTTCAGACTATAGGTGTAACCCTTTTTGCCGTCCGATAATTGCAATGCACTTTTTACGCCAAGCGTTTTTTTGGTGTCATTGTCAATCCAAGGTGTTTTGGCCCCGACTGCTGTAACTATTCCTTGGAATCGTAATCCGTAACTTGGTTTAATAACTGGAACGCCAGCAGCTGGAGTTTGCGGGCTTTTCGTAGTGACATCTGGTTTTGTTTGCATATTTTTGTTAGTTTGTGTTTGTCCGTTAGACCAACGAAGTCAACGGGGAAATCTTCCATAAAATAATGGTTTGGCTTGATCGAAATTACATCACCGGAGAAAATGCCTTTCATCAAAAATTCTTGATAGAAGGCGAAATTTTCGGCAAGTCGAATCGTGGTTGACCTTAAATAGTCGCCGTTGGCATCCCGTGAAATGATTTGCACCTTGCGAAGTTGTTCTTCAAGGACGAGCCAAACAGGCCGAGCAACCAAAGAGGACTTTTTTTCATCTTCCTTCCGGCGGGGGACGATAACTTTATAATCCCATTTGTTCTTGCCCTCAGAAACTAACCAATCTGAAAAATTCTTGAGGAAATTTTTAGAACGCTGAAAAAAACGACAGCGGTCAAAAGAGTCAGGTCTGAAACCCTCCATCGTTTGCTTCTCGCCGTTCTCATCGAAATAGTTAGTTTTAAAGGGTTTGACTCCTTGATAATTTGCGAACCACGAAGGAACGGCATTATCTAAGGAGTGACGGTTAAATTTTTTCAATGGTGCCTTGAATGCATACTTAAATGCATAATGCGCATTTCTATCACATTGATCATACCGGAGCCGACCAAATTTCCACATCTTGCGCAACTCATCAAGCTGAGCAGGGGTGACTTTATTCATCAAATTTGTGAAAACGTGCCAATGCGGGAAGCCGTTGCGCTGGAACTCAAATTTTTTCCAATTAACACAAAAACGCTCTTCTTTGAAATAACCCCATTCCGTCAACTTCTTTGCACAATCTTTCATGTAACGAGAAACTAGAGGATTGCACTTTTTATAGGCAGCTAGGGGACAATCATCAAAAAACTCAGGGTCAACAGTTAGGGTCACCATCATCCAGCCCGTAGGCATTGGGAAACCCTCAGCTTGTAAAAGTTTTTGTTTGAGCCAAACACCATGATCCGTGAACCAATTGGGATAGGCGGCAAACTTGACCTCGACACCATCCGGAGAAGGTGCCGAGGTGCGTTCTGCTTTCGAGGTAGTTACCTTATATTCTACCACAGCAAAAAAGAGGAAGCTGCAAAGCGTCTCGCTGAGTAGAAACCGATTCAAAAGAGAATTGAAGTTTCGTTGCCTCAAGGTCACATTCTCCGATCAAGTCGAAAATCGACAGATCAAACATGAGAGGCATAAACGGCAAGAGTAATTGCATGGATTGTAAGTTAAACTATGAAACATCAGATGGTAAGTCCGAAGAACGCGAGGCGTTAGATGAAAAAAAACATTTTTATTTCAATCCGTCAACTTATTTCTTCTGAAAACTAAGAAAAAAGGAAGGCAATCAAAAGCAACAAGCAAAACAAAACAGAAAAAACAACAACCATTACAAAAAGCCAAAGTTTGCAACCAAGCTTCACAAACTCCCGAGCTGGAGGCAGCGTATTTTGACGAGGAGGCAAAGAAGGCGGACTAATCATGAAAAAAAATGCCCCTTGCACCACCACGCGGTAAGGGGACTTAATAGTTTAACGAACAACAGCATTTGCCGTAAATTCGAGACACTATAGGGGCACTTTTTAGGATTCGTCAAACAATTTCTTCCTCACCACGCATTACATATATTGTGCGAAGTTATGAATATGAGGTCTTGGTAAGTAGCTCAGTAGCGCTTTAAAGTTAAGGCCTCTGGTTGGGCGTATTTGAGAATATGTGCATCATTGTCCGCAAATATGAGGTTTATGTTTACAGCTCGTAGTTGGATGTCTTGCGTGTGCGCCATTCTTGAATCGCAGGAGTCATGCCGGGCTCTGGATCAACACCAAGGCCACCGGCGATCCGGTTGATGTAATTGAAATACGAAATGACCTGGGCGGCGATGTTGATGGCAGCCTCGTCAAATCCGTGACGCTTGAGTGACTCCACATCAGGAGCGGTCACAGAGTCTGGCTTGAGCGTGAGTTTGAGTGCGTAGTCGCACAGAGCGCGATCGTCTTCCGATAACGCAGCTTCGCGGTAGTCATAGATCAGTTGCTGAGATAATTCTTCGGCGACGGCATCATTTCCTGACTCCACACGGAAGTCAGCGGCATGTGCAAGTGTTCAGTAATGGCAGTCGTTTGCATTACTGACCACGGTGGCAATCATTTCTCGACGAGCCGGACTCAGCGCATTTTTGCCCCCCCTGCCGATTGGTCAAATTTCTTTGCGTGAATGCAGTTTTTTCGGTGGGTTTCCTGGAGTTTTCTCGAGCGCGGCAGTCCTGGTTTCTTTAATTATCGCGGTGAAGCATGGCTCATCAAGGGATGAAGCATCGTGAGAGGCAGCGCCTTCGCCGGGAACGTTTGAAGCGACCGGGACGGTCGCGCTACTGAAAAAACTACCCCTTCTCAACGAGTTTCTCAATGAGCTGGTTCATCCGAGTGGCCATCTGGTGTGGATTCTCGAGAAGTCCGGCGGCGAGCAAGGCGTTGTCGGTAAGCTGCTGCGCCACGAGCTTGGCGGTGTCTTCGTTGGATTCGACAAGCTTAGAGAGTCCGTGAATCACTGGGTGGCGAAGGTTGATCTCCAAAGTGGCTTGCGTGACTGGCATGTCCTGACCCATGGCCTGCATCATCTGGCGCATTTGTGCGTTTGGTGCTTCTTTGGGCGTAAGCGCAGCCACGGGGCTGTCGATGAGACGCCCGGATGATTCCACAGTGGCGATACGCTCGGAGAGTTCTTCGCTGAGGAATTTGATGAGCTTTTCGCTGTCTTCTTTTCCGAGTTCTTCGCCTTCGCTGGCCACGTCATCGAGATCGATTTCAGCGCGGTCGGCTGAGACGAGTTTTTTGCCTTTGAACTCAGGAAGCGCATCCATGACATATTGGTCAACAGGCTCGGTGAAGAAGCAAACTTCTAGGCCGCGAGCTTTGAATGCCTCAAGGTATGGTCCGCTTTCGATGGCGTCGCGGGACATGCCGGTGAGGTAGTAGATTTCTTCCTGGCTATCTTTGGCGCGGTCGAGGTATTCAGCAAATGATGACTGGGCGCCTGCGTCCTGAAGTGAGGTTTCGAAGCGGAGCAGTCCTGCGAGTTTCTCCTGATGCTCGTAGCTTGTAGCGATGCCTTCCTTGAGGAATCGGCTGAATTTTTGGTAGAATTCGAGGTATTGCTCGGGGTTGGTTTTGGCCTCTTTTTCGAGGAACTTCAGATACCGCTTGGTGATGAGTGTGTTGAGCTTTTGCACCAGCGCGCTGTCTTGCATGGACTCGCGGGATAGGCTCAGTGGCAAGTCCTCGCTATCGATGACACCGCGAAGGAATCGCAGCCATTCAGGGAGAAGCTTGTCGGGCTTGGCATCAATGAGCACTTTGCGGCAGTAGAGCGAAACACCCGCCTCCATCTGGCCCATGCCGAACTGTTCGGTGTTTTCTGTTGGGGTGAAAAGCAGAGCGTTGATGGAAAGTGGCGCATCGGCACTGAAATGCATCGTGTAACGAGGATCATCAAAGGCGTGGGCGGTGAATTTATAGAACTCCTTGTATTGCTCCTCAGTGATGTCTTTTTTACTTTTCGTCCACAGAGCTTCCACCTTGTTGACGTGCTCTTCGCCGAGCTGAATGGGGAACGGTACGAAATTGGAGTATTTCTCAAGGATCTGCTTGATGCGGTCGTCTTTGGCAAACTCAAGCATATCGTCCTTGAGGTGGATGACGACGCTGCACCCGCGTTTGGCATCGGGGCTTTCCTCGATGTCGTATCCGCTGGCGCCATCGCTGCTCCAGACATAGCCTTTGCTGTCTTTTTCCCATGAGCGGGAAATGACGTCCACCTTATCGGCGGCCATGAAGGCGGAGTAGAATCCGACACCAAACTGACCGATCACATCGGCGTTATCGCCCCCCTGCTCTTTCATTTTCTCGAGGAATGCTTTGGTTCCCGAGTGAGCGATGGTTCCGAGGTTTTCGATGAGTTCCTCTTTGTTCATGCCGATTCCGCTATCGGTAATGGTCAGGGTTTTGGCTTCCTCATCGGTGCTAATGGTGATTTCAAGTGGGCGCTCGGCTTCGAAGACATCGTTTTCAGTCAACTGCTTCAAGCGCATTTTTTCCAAAGCGTCCGAAGCATTGGAAACGAGTTCGCGGACAAAGATCTCCTTATCCTTATAGATCGAGTGGATAACGATATCGAGAAGCTGACGGACTTCAGCTTGGAATGTATGAGTGTGTTCTTTGGTGTTTTCGGACATTTTTGAGAGATGTGAGAATATGTAATGAGTCAGAGGAAAGAAGCAAGAGATTGGCTCTACTTCTGCGCGGCGCAAAATAGCTGAACTCCCCCGCCCTGCAAGTGAAAATTGCGGCTGAAATGCTACTAGTCGTCGGCTACGAAGGTTGATGCCTGCGGTGCCTGACAGAATTTGGAGTGTGGCCGCCCTCGTCCACGACTGGATAATGTGCAGAGGATTTAAATTTCTCATTTAAAACCCATCATTGGAGCTGAGCGACGGCTCAATCTAGGCGAGCGCCCGAATCAGTCGATCATGGTAGCGGGAAAAGAGGGCGATGGCGATGATGGCTCCCACGAGAGCGTAGGCCATATCGGACTGTGTATCCCAGCTGTATCCTTGGGTTCCTAGAAAGGACTCGGCAGCTTCAGCGCTCAGCACCGCGATGCACCACTCGATTAATTCATAAAACGCACTGATCGCCAAGCAGCAACAAACGGTGAGGAAATGCAGCCACGCACCAGCTTTCACCACCTCCTTGCGGATGAAAATTTCACGCGCGACCAAGGCGGGCACAAGACCTTGAAAAAGGTGCCCCACCTTGTCGTAGTTATTTCGGCTCCAGCCGAACACTTCTTTTAAATAATCAAACAGAGGCACCTCAGCATAGGTGTAGTGACCACCGATCATCAGGATGATGCAGTGCGCCAGAATCATCCAGTAAACGAGCGTGGTTAAGCGGAAAGAACGATAGGTCAAGCCGAGGATACCCAGCCCGATCACGGCGGGTGCCACTTCGAGCATCCACGTAAAATAATCTTTGGGTGCGATTGCCGACCAAAGAAAAACGGTGAAAAAGAGTAGCAGCCAGAGAGCTTTCATGGATCAATTGGCGAAGGTTTGATTTTAGCATCCAGCCAGATCTGTCGCTTTTTGTTACGAGACGCTTTGTTGTTGGAAAATGCTTCACGTGTTACATCCCTGTGGATTAAAATGCCGACCTCCTGATTACTGGTGGCGACACAGTTGATGATGCTCACGATAGTGCCAGCGCCTCGGGCAACAATGCCGCTGAGGTGGTTTTTGTCGCTGCGGTTGGCTGTGATCTCTGCCTTGACTTGGTCGGAGGCGAGGATGCCGGCTCCTCGATTCCGAGCGCAGAGACTTGTTTTGATAGTGACTTCTGTGCCTTGACTCATGGCCAGAATGCCGCAGAACCCGTTCGCTAACATTCGGCTGTCGGTAATGCTGCCGCTGCCACCTTTCCAGAATTCAACTCCGTGATGAAGGTTGTTTTGACTGGTGGTGGACAGGATATCGGCGTGACTTCCCCGGGTGTCATTTTGCCCATAAACGGAAATGCCATCCCATCCACTTTCGGTGATCTGGCAACCTACGATGCGGGCTTGCGCGCCATCGATCACTGCGATGCCGTGGCCTGCAGCGTGATTAACATGGCAAGACTGGAGGATCGCATCGCCCCCTTGAATGATGACAGCTGACGATCGGTCATCATCGAGATCGAAGCCGATGTGCTGAAGCGTTAGCTCGCTGATGTGAGTGCCCTTTGCCGTTGCGGTGATGGTGATAAGCGGAGCCTCAGCGGCGGGAAGTTCGAGGATGGTTTTGCCATCGGCCGAGCCTTCGAGTCGGACACCCTTTTCAACGACCAATGACTCACGATAGATCCCGGCCGCGATCTGGATGCGGTCGCGTGGCCGAGCTTCAGCTAAAGCCGCTGAAATGGTCGGGTAGTCTGCCGGCACCTGAATGGTGCGAGTGTAACTGCTTATTTTTTGATGCAATGAGAGGATCTCTGGATTTCCTGGATCGAGCTGCCTAGCATCGTCGAGTAAGGTGATGGCTTCGGCTGAAAACTGACCCTTATCGAGTGTTTGCGCTTGTTTGAAAAGCTCTAGCGCCTTGAGTTGGTGGGCTTGAATTTCGGCCAGAGCCTCATTGATTCTTCGGCTAAGCTCCGGAATTTGGACATGTGAGGGCGCTGATTTTTTGAGGGCGGTTAATGCCTGCTGCGCTTCCGGTAACTTTCCGGACTCTAGGCTTTTTGTGACGAATCTGACTTTGAGAGCGAGCTCTTGAGTTCGGCGTTGTTGGGTTATCTGCTGGAGTTTTTGCAGGGCGTCTTTGTGTCCTGGGTTCGCATCGAGCACCGACTGCGCGAGCTTGGTCGCCTCGTCCCACCGCCCTGCTTCCAGTGCCGCCTGGCTGTTCCCCAAAATGTAGAAGATTTTTTGATTCCGCTCTTCGAGTTTCCCCAGGCGGATGGATTCGAACCCGGCTTGAGCAGTTGCCGACTTGGGGTCGATAGCCAGAATGGAATCGAAGGATTCTTGAGCCGCGACCCACTTGCGGTTGCCGATAGCGATACTTCCCTCTTCTTGCAGTCGGTCGATGCGTTTCTGATTTTGAGTGGCTAGCTTTTTTTTGTAGAGTTGTTCACGTTTCTGAGCTTCAACTTGCAGCTCCATTTGATAGTCTTTGTAAGCTTCGAATAAGCCAGTGCTGATCAGCGCAATCACGATCAAACTGATGATCAGCCCGACATGTTTCCGCTTTTGCCTGACTTTGCTCACCTTAGCCATTAACCCTAGAGCTTTTTGGTAGGTATCAAGCTCTTTCTGCAGTCGCGTCTTTGTCTCTTGGCTTGGTGAGTTATCGACAAAGGCCTGTTTCCGCTTCAAGTTTCCCTCAAACTCCATGAGTCGCTTACGTGGGTTGGCTCTGGGTTTTAGTCCCAGGATTTTACGTGCCTCTGATTCTTTCATGCGGGTGGAGTGGTTGATTGGGGGCCGGTCTGGAGAAGTTAATCGGTGAATCGCTGCACAATGGGCATGCGGCGGCCCATGCCGAATGCTTTCGAGGTGACGCGCAGGCCGGGCGCCGCCTGGAAGCGCTTCCACTCGTTGAGGTCCACCCGTCGTTGCACCCAGCGGACGAGTGTCTCGTCAAAGCCGTGGTCAGTGATGATTTCAGCTCCTGAAATTTGCTTTTCAACATAAAGCTCAAGAATGGCATCGAGAGTTTCGTAGGGAGGTAAGGTGTCTTGGTCTTTTTGATCGGGCCGAAGCTCCGCGCTGGGCGGCTTCTCGATGGTGTCCCACGGGATGATCTCGCGATCGCGATTGATCCAGCGCGACAGCGCGTAAACTTGCATTTTCGGCAGGTCACTGATCACCGCCAGCCCGCCGCACATGTCGCCATACATGGTGCAGTATCCGACAGCGAGTTCGCTTTTATTTCCAGTGGTCAGGAGTAGCCTTCCCGTTTTATTAGAAAGCGACATCAGGAATAGGCCACGGATGCGGGCCTGCATATTCTCCTCGGTCACATCCTCGGCGAGATCGCCAAAAATGGGTTTCATGGATGTTTTTACCGCACCAAAGGCATCGGCTATCGGCACCGTGTCACACTGCATTCCTAGCTTTTCAGCCAATTCAATGGAATGGTCGACGCTGCCGCCGGAGGAAAACTGGCTAGGCATGGTCAGCCCCTGCACGTTTCCCGCGCCCAGAGCATCGCAAGCAAGCACGGCGGTGAGTGCGGAGTCGATCCCGCCACTGAGCCCCAGGCAAGCGGTGGTGAAGCCGCATTTATGCATGTAGTCGCGAAGCCCTAGCACGAGCGCCCGATACAGCATCTCTTCCTGACACATATTGCCGACATGGGAGAGGTGCTCATTCCCGCCCTCGGTATCCACGACAAGGCATTGCTCCTCGAAGCTCTTTAGCTTGGCCATAGGTTGCCCTTGCGCATCCAAGGCTAGCGAGCCGCCATCGAAGATCAATTGGTCGTTCCCTCCGACACAGTTACAATAAATCAGTGGGGTTCCTGCATTTCGAGCGACATCTCCGAGCATTTTGTTTCTCCTTTCGGCTTTGCCGAGATGGAAGGGTGAGGCACTGAGATTGATGAGAAGATCCAGGCCTTGATTGTAAAGCTCCGTCACGGGATCGCGGCTGTAGAGCGGCCGGTCCAAGTGGCCTTCGGTCCAGATATCCTCGCAAATGGTGACGCCGATGCTCTTTCCCTTCCAGATGATGGCTTCACACGACTCGCCAGGTTCGAAATAGCGGCGTTCATCAAAAACATCGTAGGCGGGTAACAGAGTCTTCCAGATTTTGTGCTGAATTTTCCCTTGGTGCAAAAATGCTGCGGCATTGCGGAATGGCTTACCTACGGCGTCCTCAGCATTGTGATCCACGTAGCCCACCAGCATCGGCACATCGGCAGTCTCATCCGCCAAGTAGTCCAGAGCTTGAAGGCACTTCGGGACAAATTGGGATTTAAAGAGAAGATCGCGTGGCGGATAGCCCACGAGCGCCATTTCCGGGACAACGACAAGTTCCGCGCCTGATTCCAGGCATTCGCGGTAAGCCGCCATGATGCGTTTGACGTTTCCTGGAAAGTCACCGACAACGGCATTGATCTGAGCGATTCCTATTTTCATAATTGTTGGCTTTGGGATGCCGAGATGGTTTTATCTGGTTGATGCCTGCTGCGCTAGACAGAATTTACAGAATTTTGGAGCGTGGACGCCCACGTCCGCATCTTCCTGTCGCGCGTCGTGCTGGTTTGAAATTTAGAGTTTGGAGCTTTAATCCGTCAGGATGTGAATTCACCATACCGCCTAGGGCGATTTACCAGAGGCCAAATTTCCCGAATTCGATGGCATACCATCCCATGAGAAGGTTCGCTACGCCATGCATAACAACGCAGGCCAGCAGACTCTTCGTGCGCACCGCGACCCAATACATCAAAGAGCCAAAGATAAAGGCTCCCAGGTAATCAACGGGAGCATGAGCCAGCATAAAGGCTCCGGTGACCACTAGGTAGGTAATCCACGCCGGCTTCCCGAAAGGCACTTTCCAGTAGTCGCGATCAGGATCGAGAAGGAAACGCATGAGAAATCCTCTCCAAAAAATCTCTTCCACCAGAGCGACCACCACAACGGCTCTGAAAAACCGCATCGTCAGGGATGCCCAGTAAACGCCCACACTGCCACCAAACTCATCGGCCAAATCCCGGGGATTGAATCCATCCGTCCGAGGCATCACGCCGAGATATTTTAAAACACCTTCCTGATCACCCTCAAGCCCGAGCCAGCTGTGCAGCTGAGTAGGAAGGATCCAAAAGCCAATTCCTACAGCTCCCATCAATGCGCCAAAGAGCACTCCACGACTCCATTTAAGTTCATAGTTTTTACGGAAAAATAGGAGTAACCCTATTGCGATGAGCGACTGAAGAGGATACATCCACTGCGTCGGATAATGTCGCCACCACGGCGCGTCAGGGTGATTCCACTCAGGCCAACCAGTGAGCGCATAAGGCATCAAAAGCAGCATAAAAACCGCCAATGGCAACACGTGAGCCTTGGTTCGATCGTTTTGAAGTTCACGAATCATCAGAGCTTAGTTGGCGAGTTGGTTTCTGTTAAATGCGTCGACAAATGCAAGAAAGTCATCATTCACAACATCACGGGGCACTGATAGCCTCTGTCTGTTTTTAGAATAAAAGTGATACTCTTTGCCGTCCAGTTGAATCAAATCCAAATTACCTAGCTTGCAGATCACCAGCAGCTTTTTGTTTTTGAGTATCTCAAGTTCGGATCCGTTCTTTCTGAAGAGCCAAGTGATCTTATATCCAGTGAAAGCTCGGGCACTCATGAATACTGCGTATGCCATGGTTAAGGCGCAGTTGAAAGTTTGGCCGTCTAAATAACCGAGCCAAGAAAAGTAGAGTGAAGCCATGCCCGCAACTAAAAGAAGGGCTGAGCGCCAAGGGTGATATTCCACTATCCAGTCATCCATACCGATTCTAGCGCTCAGGTTAAATGGTTCCCAGAAATCTCTCCATGCGCTTCATGGCTTCCTTGAGTTCTTCGAATGAAGTGGCGTAGCAACAACGAAGGAAGCCTTCTCCCGCCCCACCAAAGGCATCGCCGGGCACGGCAGCCACATCTTCAGCTTCAAGCAGACGCATGGCAAACTCCTTACTGCTCAGACCTGTGCTCCGAATATCAGGGAAGACGTAAAACGCTCCGCCAGGCAAATGGCACCTTAACCCCATTTCATTGAGCCGAGTAACCATGTAGTCGCGACGGCGATGGTAGCTGTCGCGCATTTCAATCATGGCCGCGTGACCATTCTCAAGAGCCTCAAGGGCCGCCGCCTGGCTGGTGATCGGGGCGCAAAGCATCGCATACTGATGAATCTTCATCATCGCCTCGATCAAAGGCTCGGGCGCGCAGGCGTAACCGAGGCGGAATCCCGTCATCGCGAAGGCTTTGGAAAATCCATGCAATAGTATGGTTCTCTCTTTCATCCCCGGTAGGGATGCAATCGAAACGTGTGGATCACTCTCGTCATAGCGAAGCTCGCAGTAGATCTCATCACTCAGAACAATCAAATCGTGTTTAATGCAGAGTGTGGCCACCTTTTTCAGCTCATCGAGCGGCATAACGGCGCCTGTCGGGTTAGTTGGAAAGTTGAGCATCAGGACGCGTGTTTTGTCGGTAATCGCAGCCTCCAGCATGTCTGCCTTCAAGGCGAAATTATCGCGTTGATGTGTAGCAACCTCAACCGGCACACCGTAAGCCAAGGCGATGCTCGGCAAATATGAAACGTAACAAGGAGTGTGAAAAACCACCTCGTCACCCGGGTTGAGCAGGGCGCGCAAAGCGAGGTCGATAGCTTCTGAAACACCGACTGTGACCAAAACTTCGGAAGATGAGGCGTAATCGACATGAAAAAAGTCGCTGACATACTCGCCGATCGCTTTACGAAGGCTGGGCATACCCAAATTGGAGGTGTAGCTCGTTTGTCCTTTTTCGAGTGAATAGATCGCGGCCTCACGAATATGCCAAGGCGTGGCGAAGTCAGGCTCGCCGACACCAAGAGAAATCACATCGTCCCTCCCCTGCACAAGCTCAAAGAAATCCCGGATGCCTGAGCGCGGAATCGCCGCGACCTGATGGGAGATTTTGCTAATATAGTCCATACGTAAAAAATATCAGATAATGTTTACTATCAAGGAGTTACCGGAATTCTGTTCCTAGGCTCCTCTTGTTCGAAAATGAAACCTTTCTCCTTGTAGGCCTTGAGTCGAAAATGAGTGGCTGTGGAGATCACACCATCGATAGTGCTGAGCTTTTGCGAGACAAAGCTAGCGACTTCGCGAAGATCCTTACCACTCACGACCACCAGGAGATCGTATCCACCACTGGCCAGATAACAGGAGTCGACCTGATCAAAGCGAGCGATACGCATCGCCATGCGATCGAATCCCCCGCCCCGCTCTGGAGTTACTTTCACTTCAATGAAAGCTGAGACGCCGAGTTCACCTACCTTTTCTTCGTCAATAACAGCCTGGTATCCGAGAATAGTGCCATCGGCCTCCCATGAGGAGACTCGGGCCGCTACCTCCTCACAGGACAGGCTTAATGCCTCGGCTAGCTCCTGGTTTGAATAGCGAGCTTTGCTCTGTAAGAGCGTCAGTAATGGATCGTTCATGATAAAAAAGAATGCCGATTAATCGCCGAAGCAGATACCGAGAGCGCGAGCAGTATTAACCATTTCACCCTTGGGGTCGACCAAGCGGAGCTGGTGCACAGCAGCCTCGATCGGCACGGAGCCTACAGAGTAAGAATCGTAACTGACCATGTGGCCAAACGTGCCTTTCTCGATAAGATCGACAGCCTTGACACCGAAACGGGCTCCTAGAATACGGTCGAGCGATGTGGGTGATCCTCCACGCTGCAAGTGGCCGAGCGTAGTGGATCGAACGTCTTTTCCGGTCAAGGCTTCAAGCTGATTGGCGACAATGTCACCTACGCCGCCAAGACTCACCTCGCTCGCAGCACCTTCACCACGGATGATGAGCTCGCCACCCTGTAATTTCGCACCTTCAGCAACAACAATGAGTGAGCTGCGCTTGCCTTGGGTTTCACGTTTTTTCAGGAAATCTGCGACCTTATCGAGGCTGAAATCAACCTCAGGAAGAAGGATGGCATGTGCGCAACCGGCTATGCCACCCCAAAGGGCGATCCAGCCAGCGTGACGACCCATCACCTCAAGCACCATCACGCGCTTGTGGCTTTGGCCCGTAGTTTGCAGTCGGTCGAGGGCGTCCACCACGGAAGAGACAGCACTATCAAAACCAAAAGTCATAGCTGTGGCCTGTAGGTCGTTGTCGATTGTTTTAGGTACGCCTACAATATTAAATCCTTCCTGGTTCATCTGCAGAGCCGTAGTGAGCGAGCCGTCACCGCCAATCACCACTAGTGCCCCCACGCCGAGCTTTTTCATGTTGTTCCGAGCGGTGGACATGACGTTGTCTGGAATTTTTGCCACGTCTCCCTCACCAATCTTAGCGGCAAAATGCCCTTTATTAGTAGTTCCGAGAATCGTGCCTCCCAGCCGAGCGATGCCGATGGTATCATCAGGAGTCAAGGTCATGTAGTCACCACCTTCAGGAAGCAACCCTTCGAAACCGTCGCGAAATCCGAGAACCTCCCATCCCAATTTGTCTGCTGCTCCTACGACGCCGTTAATCACGGCATTTAATCCGGGGCAATCGCCTCCGCTGTTTAATACTCCTATACGCATAATATTTTTTGTTATGTTAAGTGCTTAGTGAAATGATTTCATTTATAGTTGAGGCACGATGATATACTCGCGCTTACTCTTCGAAACGGAATACCCCGATTTCCCCCACTGATCGAAAGCCACCCAGCCTTGATTCATGAGCATTTTTGCCTGAGCAAAACGATCACTACTTCCTAGGACGATGACGATGAGGTCGCGGCCGCGCACTTGAGAGCGACCGTCGCCAAGCTTGGTGACGATGGGAGATTTGTGAGAATTGATTGTCAGGCATTGTCCGGCGGTTGCTGAGAGCGCTGTTTTGATGCCGTTGACGCCCAGCTGCCCGAGCAATTGATTTGTGTTTGCCACCGTGTAGGATCGGCTTTGGCCATCCACTCCTATCACGGCGATTTTTCGTGATTTCTGTTTCACGTAAAAAATGAATCCAGAATCGCGCATGGCGTGGACGCAGAGTCGAGCCATGTCAGCGGCTGTCGAGTGCCCCTTTTTCCACTTTAAATCTAACCCATAAGGAGTGACAAAGCGAGTTTTGCGCATTCCGAGAGCCTTAGCCAGATTCGTCATCTCAGCCACGAATGTCTTTTGCGGCTCACCCTGACGCTGTCTCCGGGCGAGTAATCCCCGCCCCACATGCTCTGCCAGAGCATACATGGCCATATCATCAGCGCCCAGCATCGATGAATAAATAGCATCGCGAATGGAAAGCCGGTCACCCGGACGAAGATTCATCGGGTTGGCTCCAGGGAAAATGACGGAGGTCTCTGGGATCACCACCATCGTTGTGAGACTGGTTTGAGAGAGCTTCGCCCAATCGAGAACAACCTTAGTCGCAGCTATCTTCGTTAAGCTGGCAACGGGACGTTTCTTCTCTGAATTAAGCGCGAGCAGCACCCTGTTACTGTTCGCTTCCATCACAAGATAGCTCTCAGCGGCCTGTGTGTGAGTAAGAAAAAGACTGGAGAGAGCTGTGAAAATCAGGAGAAATAACTTCATGAAGGGTGATTAGATAGCGTTGTGCTGGCGCACTCTACCTAAATTAAAGAATTTGACAACACTTGAATCCGTTCTTGTCATTTGAATATTCGGAGTTAGCTTGCGTTCGCCAGCGACATGAAGGTGCTGGCAACCAACCCACGCGCCCACGGCGGTGCTTATTTTGCAAATCCTGTAAAATATGTATCAATAACAAATGACACCATGCCGGTCACTGCGGATTTGACCGCACCGGCATATATCACATCGACTGCTCCGATTGTGACCGTCCACCGCCCGCCGGCGCACAACATACAACCATTAACGACTTATAATAATGTCTCAAGAAAACAACAATCAACCCCGCAACGAAGGGGGCCAACGCCGTCAAGGCAACAACAACCGTAACCGCAACCGTAATAACCAAGGGGGAAACCGCAATAACCAAGGCCGCCAGCAAGGCCGTCAAAGCGGTGGTGGCTCCAAGAGTCCACAACGCCGTTATCAGCGCAAGCCTTTGCCGCTGACAACATGGGAGAAAATCCTCAAATTTTTTGGTCTCTACAAAGAGCCTACCCGTCCACCAAGAAGGAAGTCCGGAGCTCAAGCCGACGACACTTCTACCAAGCAGGACAAAGCCGCACCTAAGTCGAACACCCGCACCGCACGCGGAAAGTCGGCTCAAGGCGATGGCCGTAGAGAAAAACGGGATTACCCCGTCGACACTCCGCGCCTCTACTTAGGCAACCTTTCCTACGATGCCGATGAAGCATCGCTCGAAGAGCTGTTCAAAGGTTCCGGCTCAGTGCGCAGCGTGGAGATCGTTTACAATCGCCACACGCATCGTTCCAAAGGATTTGGATTTATTGAAATGCAATCCGTGGAAGAAGCTAAACGTGCTGTTGAAGAGCTTCACGGCAAGGACTTCATGGGGCGCAACCTCGTCGTCAACGGCGCCAGCAACAAACCCAAGAACGATAATCCCAAGAACGATAACCCCAAAAGCGACAAGCCTAGAGAAGACCGTCCACCCCGCGAGCGCAAACCTCGCGAAAGCAAGCCCACGCAAGAACGTGGAGAGCGGCGCAGTCGTCCAGCCTCAGCCTCCAAATCCCGACTTCACGTTGAGAATCTCTCATACGATGTCGACGAAAGCTCACTAGAAGAACTCTTCAAAGGTGTCGGAAACGTGCGCAGGGTCGAAATCGGCTACGATCGTGAAGCTCGCCGATCCACAGGTTCAGGATTTGTCGAAATGCAAAAATCCGAAGACAGTCGACGCGCTGTCGAAGTCCTCCATGACCAACCGTTCATGGGACGTCAGCTTGTGGTCACCGAGGAAGGCAAGAAGCCTCAGGAAAGCAAGCCCGCCGAAGAGCCAACTCAGACTCCAGTTGAAGCTGCGACTGTCGAAGCTCCTGCTGTAGAAACACCCGTTGTTGAAACACCCGTTGTTGAGACTCCTACGGAGCCCGCCGAAGAGCCCGCCAAGACGACGGCTGAGTAAAAAAGCACTCATTTCATCTATTCATCAAACCCGCTTGTGAGATCCTCTCCAAGCGGGTTTTTTAAAGTAGGATAGGCCTCCCGGCCTGTCGACTGCCTACCGCTGATCAACCCACCGCTGATCAACCACACCCGAAAAACCCGAAGCTCACCATGTCAGCCATCACCCCGATCTACGTATGCGGCCCAACCGCATCGGGCAAGTCCGCTCTGGCTATCGAGCTCGCCAAGAGTAAAAATGGCGAGATCGTCAATGCTGACGCCTATCAGCTCTACCGAGAGATCGATATCATTTCCGCCGCGCCCAGCGCCGAAGAAATCGCCCAAGTCCCCCATCATCTCTACGGCGTGCTTTCACCGCAAGAAAGTTGCGACGCCATGAAGTTCCGCACCATGGCCCTGCCTGTGATCGCCGAAATCCAGTCCCGAGGCAAAACACCGATCATCACTGGTGGCTCCGGGATGTATCTCAAATTTCTCACCCACGGCCCCTCGCCCGTGCCCTCGTCCGATCCAGCTCTACGCGCAGAACTCGACTCCGAATCTGACGACACACTCATCACCCGCCTCACCTCCCTCGATCCCGAAGGCGCAGCTATGAGCAATTTGAAAAATCGACGCTACGTCATCCGCGCCCTCGAAATCTGCATCCTCTCAGGTCAAAAAATGTCAGAGATCAAAAACGACTGGAAAAAGGCATCGACAGAAAAAGAAAAACACCTCAGAGGCATCTATCTGCTCTGGGATCGTGAGCTACTCCGACAGCGCATCAATGAGCGAGCCCGGATCATGCTTGATTCCGGTGCCATCGAAGAAGTCGCCGCTCTTCAAAATATCTCAGCCACCTGCGAAAAGGCCATCGGCATCCCGCAGATTCTGCGTCACCTAGCCGGCGAGATCAGCCGCGACGAATGCGCCGAGTTCATCGCCGCCGCCACCCGCCAATACGCCAAACGCCAACGCACTTGGTTCGGCAAAGAAACATGGCTCACCCCCTACCCCGTGGATAACAGTCAATAGTAGGACAAGTTACACCCTTGCCATCGCTCCTGCTGACTGATAGAAGCGTAGCTAATTACAAAGCTTTAGCCACCACCCACAACTCCATCATTATGAACTCACTTACCCAACAAATCACAGACGATATCAAAACCGCTATGCGCGAGCGCAATAAAGTGGCCCTCAACACCCTCCGCGCCGTTAAATCAGCCATCTCCAATGCTGCGATTGAAAAAGGTAGCGCCAGCACGGAGCTCCCTGAAAATGAAGTGATCAACATCCTCCGCAAGCAAATCAAACAGCGACAAGATTCGATCAGCCAGTTCGAATCCGCCGGACGTGACGAGCTTGCCGCCAATGAGAAAGAAGAGGTATCCATCCTCGAGACCTACTTGCCGACCGCGCTCACCGATGAAGAGATCGTCAGTGCCGTGGAGGCCGCTATCACAGAAATCGGCGCAGAATCCAAAAAGGATATGGGCAAGGTGATGAAGCTATTGCAGGAAAAAACAGGAGGACGGGCCGATGGTAAAAAACTCTCCCAAGAAGTCATGAAACGCCTCTAGCTCCACCCAAAATTACACCCATGTCTTTTAGCCACCATCAGGAAAACTCATCGTCACCACAAGGCTTGGCCGTTATCATCGTCGCCGCTGGCTCAAGTAGGCGCATGGGGTTTGATAAACTGCTCGCATCCTTGGCTGGCAAGCCCGTGCTGCAGCTGAGCATTGAGGCCTTTCTGAACTGCAATGACGTTTCTGAAATCGTGGTGGTCTGCCCCGAAGATCGATTCAAGGCACTTGATATTCACTACACGGGCAAGACCATCCGACGCATCGACGGCGGTGTCGACCGCCATGACTCAGTCGCCGCGGGGCTTTCCTTGCTCAATGAAAATCATGGCATCCCGCCCGCTTACATAGCCGTTCACGATGGTGCTCGCCCCTTGATTTGCCCGTCCCAGATTTCTCGCGTTTACCACGATGCCCATCTGCACCGCTGCTCGACCTCGGCTCGCCCGATCACCGAAACCGTCAAACGAGTGGACTCAGATGCCTTTGTCACCGAGGCCGTTGACCGTGAAAACCTCTGGCTGATGGAAACTCCTCAGATTTTTGAAGCTGAGCTACTTCAGCAAGCCTACTCTGCCGTCTTAGCCCAAGGCACCCGCGTCACCGACGAAGTCTCCGCGCTCGAACTCACAGGGCACCCCACCCATCTCGTGAGCAACCCGGGCCCTAACCCGAAAATAACTTTCCCACATGACATCGTTCTGGCGGAGAAGTTTGTGTAGCTTGCTGTCACGCCCAATCGGGCAGTTCCAATTTAAAAGGAGGAATACTGACACGCACTTTCTCACCTGTGTTGGTCACTCCGAAAAAAGCCCCTTGAACCGAGGCCTCATTCGCCGTGATGTGGTAGCTGTTGTAGGAGAAATCCTCCCCGGGTTCGAGAACGGGCGACTGCCCTACCACGCCATCGCCTTCAACCACTGTCGTTTCGCCGCCATCTTCCTTCACAACCCACTTACGGCCAAGAATACGGACTCGTTCGGCTGAGCCATTGAGAATGGTGATAAAATACACAAAGGGATGCGGCTTATCCTTAGGCGCATCGAGACTTGGCATGTAGATCACATCATCCACACGCACACTCAGCCCTTCGATTTCATGGTAGTCACTTGGCACTGTGAAGATTTTACCCTAATGGCAGCAGGCAAAGCAAGAGCAATCCTTTGGATCAGGCATCACCATAATACCAATGCCATGGCTCATAGAGGTATCCAAATTTGTTTCCTGGTGGATAAGTCATGGTGAAACCAAATTGCGCTGCATTCCCCTGTAACCAAGCAAACGCTGGTGAGTTTTCAAATTCTTCCTCCAAGGATAAATACTCAGGTGTGGACACATCGATAGCGCGTCCAGTGTGATGCTCACTGAATCCTGGTGGAGCTGACACGGAAAATATCTCATCGTTGCCAATTCCTGACACGTGCTTGGCCCGGACAATCTCAGCTTGTCTTCCCACACTCCGGAATGCCGATACGATAAAGAGATCATGCCCGTCATCATTGGCTGCATCCTTCATCGCATGCCAAGCTTGGCATGCCGAGGAAAGAAGCTCATGGATTCGGCCATCTTCATCGGTATGAACAACGACCAAATCCTTCGCCTCATCATACCGCTGCAATCCTCGCTGCAGGAAATAATCTTCGGACAAGCCAAGCTCCTTAAATACGTCTATTGCAGAAACATCCATGATATCGCCGACCACTCTAACGTCAAGAAGCTCGCCATCAATGTTAATCTCACTTTACTGCTCAGGTATGATTGAACAATCAACACTGCACGCCCGTCCCATTATCGAGCCGCCAGACGTCTAAGTTTGCGCTTAATGCTGACTTTGGCGGCTGTGCTAATCCGATCGGTGAAAAGGATACCATTGAGGTGATCCACCTCGTGCTGAAGGGCGCGGGAAAGTAGGCCATCGGTCTCAAGCTCGATCACGGTGCCATCGAGTTGAGGCAGCTTGGCTTTGACGATGCTCGGGCGACGCACATTAGCGCGGATGTCATGAATGCTGAGGCAGCCTTCGGATTCAGTTTCGCGTGTGCCATCAAGCTCCAGCTCCGGGTTGATGAACACGAGTGGCATCACATCTTCCATTTTGGCATCTTCGCCGTTCACTTTGAGAAAAGTGACACATTCAGGATCGTGCGAAACATCCACCACCGCCATGCGGATGTCTTTATCCACCTGGGGAGCGGCCAAACCGACACCATTGGCCTCGATCATGGTATCAAGCATATCTTGCGCAAACTCGAGCAGGGCATCATCGACCTTTTCGATTCGCTGGCATTTTTTGCGGAGAATGGGGTTTCCAAATTGGGTGATTTCTAGAATCATGGGGTAGTCGCCCTACGGGCAGTGTTCAGTTTTGAATAGGTGGTTTTCAGCGACAGGCTGATTATTCGCTCAGGGCAGCTTTGGATATCTTGACCCGTGTCGGCACGTCTCTGGGGTTGATTCCCGCTTCGATCAAGGCATTTTGCACCTGGATGAAATTTTCCAACGGCACTCTTTTATCGGGTTCGATCTCAAGTTTTCGAGTTGGGAATTTTTCGCGAAAAATCTTCAAATAATCCACCAGCATACCTTCGGTAATACGGGTGGCATCGAGAGTCACCCGACCATCGGCTGCGATGGCGAGCACAGCAGCGGGCTCGACCACTTGAGTGGTGGCGGAGTCCTGAGCGAGGGCCAGCTCGATCTGGAGCACTTCCCGCTTTTTCTTGGGATCGTATTCTACGGCGAAATAGATCAACAAAATCATCAGGATGTCGATCAAGGGCAAGATCGGCACCAGGGGGATTTTTCGCTTGGGTCGGTAGAATTCCACGGTAAGTCAATTGAATCAGGTTAAGCTTCGCCGATGCGTCTAGTCGTTATGTTTAAAAAACGACTGCTGATGGTGAAATGCCGAGATTACTTTACCCATGATCACCTCAAGTCGGGCAGCCATCATTTCGATTTTTCGGCTGAAAAAGCTGTGCGCCATCACCGTAGGAACCGCCACGGCGAGTCCGGCCACCGTCGTATTCAGCGCCATCGAGATGCCGTGTCCGACACTGGCGTGATCGGCAGATTGGCCGACATGGGCGAAGACGACCACCAGCCCGCTCGCCGTGCCAAGCAATCCTAATAAAGGAGCGATCGTAATCACCACCTCAAGCGTGGACATGCCAGCATTCATTTTGACGATTTCTTCTCGGGCGGCAGACTGCACCGCCTCCTGCACTTTGCCTTCCCTTCGGCCAGCATTATGGAGTGCTACATCACAGAGCCGAGCGAGAGCTGTTTCCCCAGCCGCAAATTCCTGATCGAGGTTGTTTAGGCTCCCCTGCTCCAGATACTGTTCTAGGTTCTCCACCTCATTGACTAAGCCGTCGGGCAGAACCAAGGATTTGCTTAGTGTAGTTAGCTTAAAGACCACCACGGCCACGGCAATCACCGAGCACGCCATGATGGGGACCATAAACCATCCCCCTTGACTGAAAAAGCCCCAGACGGTTTCCCATGCTGCGGGGTCTGTGCTGTCCATGATTAGTTGAAATGTCATAATGTAAAGTGTGGTGAACTGGAAATGCACGGAACCGCCCGTCATTTCCAGTCACAAATGTGTTTTATTAGAAATAGAAATTATAAATCAGCTCCAGCGGATCGCCATCGAGCTCTTTGATGACGGATTTAGGCATCCTCGGTAACTTGACCTGACGGATAGCGCGCTGAGTGAAACCTGCCTCGATGAGATTCGCCTCGACCATTTCTAGAATCCTGATTCCTGAAACCTTACCCTTGCCATCGACATAGAAACGGATGGAGATCACCCCCGGCACAATGTGATCACGAAATTGCTCGACTTTACGCCGCCATTGTAACTCAACGACCTTACTTACCTGCGCCTGATACCTACCAATTGGCGAGTTTTTGACATTGAGTGAGCTTTTCCCTCGTCTGGAAATAGATCCAACCATTCGGTTCTTACGGGAGTGACCACTAAAGCCATCTTTTTTTGGTTTTTGGTCAACCACTTCGCCTTGGTGGTTTTTCTTGTCACCCTCGCTGGCACGCTCTCTGGGCTGATCCTTGGCCTTGGGCTTCTCCTGCACGTTTGGTTTAACCTCGCCTTCATTCATAACGGGAAGCTTCTTTCCCTGGGCTAAATGTTTGTTTTTCGGGCGACTCATGTCTTTTTCGGGCTCGATGGGTTTGACCTCCACCACCTCTTTGACGTCATCACCCTCTTTCCTCGAGGCTGTTTCATCCTGAGGCGTTTCGGTTTCCTCGCCAGCTTTATCCATCCCGACGGATCCGTCTTGATATTTGCGAGTCACGGTTTCGACCTGCCCAGGAAAGAGTGGATTCACCCCATCTTGGGACGGCGTGTTTGGCGCAGCACCTGGTGTGGGTGCTAGCTCTGAGGCCGCCAGTGTATCCCGCTCGCCGAGCAAATCTGTTGGCTCATCGGGAGTGCCCGCTTGATCTTCCGAGGTGCGCGCAAACTTTCTTTTTTGTTCAGCCAAGCCCTTTTTCTTCTCGGCCTCCTTGGGTGGTGCCGGAACAGGAAGCTTATGTGCTGTTTTAGGTTTGGGTTGGGCCAGAGGTTTCGATTCAGGTTTTGGAACAGGAATGACAGGTTGAGGTTTCTGAACAAAAGGACGAAGCACCACCATCACCTCCGGTTCTGGCGTCGTCTCAGCCTCTGACACCTTATATGAAAAAATAGGAAGATCCCACAAAATCAGTAGAATCCATAAAAATATCACCACCCCATGCACAGCAATCGCAGCCACCACAGCGATGGCGGCGCGTTTCTGGATTAGGGTGAATTTGCTCACGCGGTGACTCTAAATGTTAATTTAGAATTCTAAACTCTTATTTACTACTAAAAACATCGCAACCAACTCAATACCACACGTCATTCGCGAGCCTGATCGCCCTGCGCATATCGAGAGGTCAAGAGTTCACGTAGGATTTCACAAACGTCGTCGAGTATGCTAAATACCCCTCTGCATGACAAACACACAATTAGGAATCATCATCGGAGGCATCATTCCTGCTTTGCTCTTTGGTATATCTGGCATTTGCCAAAAGTTGAGCACCCAGCACGGCATTAGCACCGGTGCCTACATTCTAAGCATTGGCGTGGGCGTAGTGATGGTGGGAGTTTTGCTTTGTCTTTGGAATACGGAACAGACCTACAATGTGAAAGCTGTCATCCCGGCTCTGGCACTTGGATTATGCTGGGCAACTGGTGTTGTTTTAGTAGCCATTGCGATCACTCGTTACAAAACTCCGCTCTCGATACTCGCACCACTTTACAATACGAACACTCTGGTGGCTGTTGTTGGAGCGCTGTTGATTTTTTCCGAATGGCGGGACGTCAATGTGGTGAAGTTGATCATGGGCTCCATGTTGATCATCGGTGGTGCTGTGCTCGTTTCTACTTAAGGATTTTGATCTGCATGAGGGCAGACCCAGTCCTCAGGTTTTCTCTTCATCACTCACTCCATCATGATCTTACCCTACAGGCAATGATGTTCTGATCATTGACTTCTACCCGCTACCCCTTCACTATTCGCGCGTGAACATTGAGGTCGATTGTAAAGAGCCACAGCGGATCGATCAGTTTCTGGCGAGTCGACTGCCTGAGCTGTCGCGCTCGCGTATCCAGGCCCTGTTAAAGTCCGGCGATATTTTACTCAATGCCGCCAAGGCCAAAGCCAAACAAAGCGTCAGGAGTGGCGATTCCATTTCTGTCAACATCCCGGAACCCGTCGCCGCTCAGGCGCAACCTGAAGATATTCCTCTCAATGTGATTTTTGAAGACAATCACATTATCGTCATTAATAAAGCCCACGGAATGGTCGTCCATCCAGCCGCTGGAAATGCTGATGGCACATTGGTGAACGCCTTGCTCCACCACTGTAAGGGGCAACTCGCTGGCATTGGCGGAGTAGAGAGGCCCGGCATTGTGCATCGGCTCGATAAAGACACCTCGGGCTGTATTATCGCCGCAAAAAATGATGCGGCCCACCAATCACTAGTCGGCCAATTTGCCAACCGTAGCACCGAAAAACGCTACCTGACCGTCGTCCAAAGCACACCCAATAAAGCATCCGATAGCATTTTCACCCACATCGGGCGCCACCCAGTGAATCGGATGAAAATGGCCGTTTGTAACCCCGGTAGTGGCAAGACCGCCATCACCGACTACAAAGTGCTCCATCAGGCTGCCGACGGCACTTGCCTCATTCTCTGTGATCTCCACACCGGACGCACCCACCAGATTCGCGTCCACATGGCGCACCTCGGCACCCCGATTTTAGCTGATCCTATTTACTCAAAACCCGCCCGCCAAGTAGTGCAGACAGGTCGCCTCATGCTGCACGCCTGGCAGCTCGTCATCGACCACCCGCAGACGGGTGAGCGCATGCCGTTTCAATCAACGTTGCCCGATGAATACAAACCATGGACCGATGCTGTCACGCTCTAACTGAATCGCCTAATCCTTATCCCAAATTTATTGCCATGAACGACGACTCATTGATCGAATCACTACTCCCCGCCATTGAACAGCAGTTGGAGTCTCCGGACACGCCCTACGTGAAAGAGGCTTTTATCAGGCTGGTGGAAAAAGAAGAACTCAGTCCTGGCGAAGCTAAAGAAATGATCGCCCTTTGTCTCGCTGATGAGTCCAACCGCATGTTCATCGACAAACGGGACTTCGATGTGGCTCGATACCGAGAATTACTGGCGGCCCTGCCCGACTTCGAGGGGGAAAGCGCATAGATTTATCCATATTTGGACAAATCGACCCGCAATGCCAGATCTTGCGAAATAAGGGTAAGCTTAAAAATTGGAACTGCGTATAGTGGTTTTTGCCAGCGCAAGCGGGCTTTGCCAACTTCTGAATAGATGGATGCTGTATAGTGCCCTTTATTCTATCTTGGTTGTTCAGGCTGCCACGCCACATACTATAAACCATTAGAGCTAAACTCCCCATTTTCATGACCGATCCACTAAGCACTGCAAAAAACGGCTCATTCCTCACCAAGCTTCTCATTTACTCTCGGTTAAGCGGCCCGGGATGGGTTCAAGCAGCCGTCACTCTCGGAGGAGGATCACTGGTTGGAGCTCTCTACCTTGGAGTGATAGGTGGCTACGAGTTCCTCTGGTTGCAGCCCTTGGCCATGCTCTGCGGGATCGTCATGCTCTCCGCCATCAGCTACGTCACACTCTCCACCGATGAGCGACCATTCCGAGTGATGCAAAAAAAGGTTTCCCCTTCCTTAGCCTGGGGCTGGCTGATCGCCACCGTCATTGCTGACACTGTCTTTTGCGCCGCCCAGTTTGCGCTGGGAAGAGGTGCATTAGAAGACAACCTCGGCGTCAATGCGAACCCCTACATCATCACCGGTTCGTTCTTCATCATCGCGCTCTCACTGATCATTCTCTCCCAGAAAAATGATAGGGCCTCCAACATCATCGACAACATTCTCAAAGTCCTCGTGGCGGTCATCGTGCTGGCTTTCATGGGGGTCGTCGGGGCACTGGCGATGAAAGGAGCCATTCCATGGAATCATTTATTTTCAGGTCTCGTCCCGGATTTCACCGCCCTCTTCAGACCCACCACTCAGATTGCGGAGGCCATTCAGACCACAGGCGATCATGCCACCTACTGGACGGAATATGTCACCACCCAGCAACGCAGCAAAATTATCGCAGCCTTCGGCACCGCCGTTGGCATCAATATGACATTCCTGCTCCCCTACTCACTTAAGAAAAAAGGTTGGGGAAAGCAACAGCGCGAGCTTTCTCGATTCGATCTCGGACTAGGCCTGTTTGTCCCCTTTGTGCTGGGTGCTTCAGCTCTCGTTATAGCCTCCGCAGCGTCTTTTCATGCGAAGTATGCCGATGTGATTGATGCCGATGGAAACCCGCTGCCCGGCATGGAAGTGATCTACCACAAAGTGCTCGACCCCAGTATCGCCGCCACAAATCCCCAGTTCCCCACACTTTCAGAAGAAGAGCAAATCACCCTTCGGTCCGAGACTCCGCTCGCGGACAAACAGCTCGCGGCGATGCTATCCAACAGAAAGTCAAAAAACCTAGCCAGCTCACTCGAACCCTTTCTCGGCAAGCATGCCCAACTCCTCTTCGGTATCGGTGTGCTCGCCATGGCAATCTCGACCATGCTCGTCCACATGATGATGAATGGATACGCCATCAGCGAAGCCTTTAATAAAGTAGGAAATTCTAAATATTACATCATTGGAGCCGCCATGCCAGCCCTTGCGGGACTTTTCTCCCCCTATCTCTGGAGTGGCGATGCCAAAGCCGCCATGGCCATCCCAGCCTCAGTGATTGCGACGACACTCCTCCCCATCGCCTATCTTGGATTCATCCTCCTCATGAACTCCAAATCAGCCCTTGGCGATGAGCTTCCTAAGAACCGCCTTATCATCAACATCCTCATGATCGCCTCCGCCGGCATTGCCAGCTTCGCCTCCATCTGGGCACTCAGTGGAAAAGGCATTCCGGGCATCATCGGCATGATCGCCCTCGGAGTCCTCGCCATCGTAGGCATCTCAGGCTTTCTCAAAAACAACAAACTCACCCAATAAAACCAACCCATTTAACCACACACTATGAAATTCGGAATCATCGGCACTGGCATGATTGCCAACTTCCACGTCAAGGCGATCAACGCCATGGAAAACTCCTCTCTCCACTCAGTATTCGACCGCAATACGGAGAAAGCCACGGAATTTGCCACAGCGAATAGCTGCATCAGCCACCTCACTCTTGAAGCCTTCCTCGCAGACCCCGAGCTCGAAATTATCACCATCGGCACCCCTTCCGGCACCCACATGGAGCCCGCCCTCGCCGCCCTGAACGCAGGAAAACACGTCATTTGTGAAAAACCTCTAGAAATCAACCCCGCACGAATCGACCCCATGATCCAAGCTGCTGAGGCAAACAACGTCACCCTTTCAGCCATTCTCAATCGTCGCTTCAACGAATCCGTCGTCCAGCTCAAACAAGCCGTAGATCAAGGTAGATTTGGACGCATCACCCTCTGCGAAGCCTCCGTCAAATGGTATCGTAGCCAAGAATACTATGACTCAGCAGGCTGGCGAGGCACCTGGGCACTCGATGGAGGAGGAGCCCTCATGAACCAATCCATCCACATCATCGATCAGCTCATCTACACCGCCGGCCCCGTCAAGCGCGTATCCGCCACCATGGACTGCCTCGCTCACGAAAATATAGAAGTCGAAGACACCGCCGTAGCGATTCTAGAATTTGAAAATGGGGCGCGTGGCATCATCCAAGCATCCACCGCCTGCTGGTCATCCACCGGCCACCCAGCAGAAGTTCACATCTGTGGCGATCAAGGAAGTGCCTTTCTCAGTGATGAAACCTTCCGTGTATGGGATTTTGCAAAACCCGCAGAAGCTGATGATTACGTCCGGGAAAACCTCATGTCCACCGCCGCTGCCGGACTAGGAGCCAATGACCCGAATGCCATTAACTTCACCGGCCACCAACGGAATTTTGAAGACGTCGTCAATGCCATCCAAAATGGCACCACCCCCTCCGTCAATGCCCACGAAGCCCGAAAAGCCGTAGCCCTCATCTGCGCCATCTACCAAAGTGCTCAAAATGACGGCATCTGGATCACCCTCTAATCACCCTCATGAAACTCACTGGATTTGCTGACGAAGCCGCCCCGGATCTCCCCACCCAGATCCAAGCCACACAAGAGCTTGGCTGGAAGTATATCTCCGCACGCGGCATCGATGGGAAAAATATACACGACCTCAGCGAAGCGGCATTTGACATCGCCTACGGACAACTAAAAGAAGCCGACATTCACATCTCCGAATTTGGCTCACTCATCGGAAGCTGGTCAAAAACCATCCAAAGTGACCTCTCAGACACCCTCGCGGAAGTGGACCGCTCCATCCCACGTATGCAGCGGCTCGGCACCTCCATCGTCCGCATTATGTCCTACGCCCAAGAACCCTGGGGTTCTGACCAGCATGAGCATGAACGCTTCCGCCGACTACGCGCCATCACCGCCCGTTTTGCAGACTCCGGCATCACCGCCGCTCATGAAAACTGCATGAACTACGGAGGATTCTCCAGCACCCACACCCTAAGGCTCATCGAAGAAGTCCCCGGCCTCAAACTCATTTTCGATACCGGAAACCCCGTCTTTCAGCGGGACAGATCCATGAGCGACCCCCAGCCATGGCAAGATTCATGGCAATTCTATCAGGATGTCCGCGATCACATCATCCACATCCATATCAAAGACTGCATCAATCCCAAACAAGAAGACCAAGAGCCTGAATACGTCTTTCCAGCAAAAGGACAAGGCTACGTCTCCGAAATCATCGCCGATCTCAAAGCCAACGACTATCAAGGATTTATAGCCATCGAACCACACGTCGCCACCGTATTTCATACCCAAGACGGCGAGGCCCCAGATTGGCAACAATGCTACGAAAGCTACATCGCCTACGGTCGAGCTCTCGAAGCACTCATGCTCTAAAAAAACACCCTCACAAAGCCCCCCCCCGCTCTTCCCCATCCAAAAAAACTTTACAAATGACCCCCATTGAGCCGTATTAAAAGAACACCCACATAAAACCACACCTACACACCATGAAAATACCACTACTCATCCTCACACTCACCCCTTTAATCCTCTCTGCCCAAGCCCAAGAAAAATCAACAACGCTAGCCAAAGGCACCGTCATTGAGCTCTTCGATGGAAAAACTCTCAAAGGCTGGAAAAAAGTCGGTGGGACAGGCCAATTCAAAGTCGAAGACGGCTGCATCGTAGGATTCGGAAAAAACGCCAAAAAAGGGAATACTTTTTTACGGACCGAACAAACCTACGGCGACTTCGAACTCACCTTCGAATTTAAATTTGACGATCGTTCCGGCAACTCAGGCATCATGTTCCGCGCAGAACAAAAACCATCAAAAAATGGCAATGGCCGAGTCTTTGGATACCAGTGCGAAGGTGATAACAAAGATCGCTCATGGACCGCCGGACTCTACGATGAAGCCCGCCGTGGCTGGATCTTCCCTAAAAAATTAGGCAAAAAAGAAGCCGATATCAAACAATGTAAAGATTTTACCACACAAGGAAACAAACTCTTCAAATGGGACGACTGGAATACCATCGTCATCCGCTGCGAAGGCAACCATATCCAAACATGGCTCAATGGCGAAAAACGTGTGGACTTTGTAGATAAAAATAAAAAACACGATACCCGGGAAGGATTTTTTGGACTTCAAGTCCACCAAGGTAAATCCTGTAACGTGCGCTGGCGCAAACTCACACTGAAGCAACTCTAAGAAAAACCTTCGCATTCTTCTATGAAAGTTCCTTTACGATTGCGCACCTGTGTTCTAGCATCATGCTATCTCGCCATCTCTGTTTCCAGCGGCCTCGGTCAGCAAGGAGACCGGAGAGGACACAAAATGATCGATCCCATTCCAGCCAACAAAATCCCACCCTCCCCCTACCTCGGGCTTAAAGATGCACTCAAAAGCTTCACCCTAGCCCACGGCTTCGTCATTGAGCCTGTCGCTTACGGAACTGACGTTGATCTCGTTGTTGCCATCTCCTTTGATGCCAATGGCAGAGCTTGGACATGTGAAATGCGTAGCTACATGCCGGACATCAACGGCAAAGGTGAAATGACTCCCAATGGAAGAATCCGCGTCCTTGAAGACACCAATGGCGACGGGAAAATGGATAAAGCCACCACCTTTCTCGATGGACTCGTCCTCCCGCGTGCCGTTTCAGTCACCAGCGATGGGTGCCTCTACACCAGTGGAGACGGACTCTACTTCATCAAAAGAAAAGGTCTTAAACCCATCGGAAAACCCATTACTGTAGATAAAAATTACGCTAAAGGAGGAAACCCAGAACACAAAGCCAATGGCCTCATGTATGGGCATGACAACTGGTATTACAACGCCAAATCCACCAAACGATACAGAAGAATTCAAGGCAAATGGGTCAGCCAGCCCACTGATTTCCGAGGACAATGGGGCATCAGCAAAGATAACGCCGGGCGCCTCTTCCACAACAACAACAGCATCCTCATAAAAGGTGAGCAATTTCGCCCTCAGTTCTTCCGAGGGAACTCTAGCTACACCCCCCCCGCCAAGATGGCGTTTAAACTGGGGTCTAACAAAGTGAATCCCATTCACATCACACCAGGCGTCAACCGAGCTTACTTAAAAAAGACCCTCGACTCCCAAGGAAAACTCGTCAATGCCACAGCAGCGTGCAGCCCATATATTTACAGAGGAGATAATTTCCCAAAAGAAATGCAAGAACTAGGCTTCATCTGTGAACCCAGCGGAGACCTCATTAAAGCAGTCAAAATCACTCGGGATAAATGGGGTAAACCCACAGGCTCCCACCCCTATAAAAAGAAAGAATTCCTAGCATCCACAGACGAATGGTTTCTTCCCTGTAATCTCTACACAGGACCGGACGGAACCCTCTGGATGGTCGATATGTACTTTGGACTACTCCAACACAGAGTCTTCCTCACAAGCTACCTCCGCAAACAATACCTCAGCCGTGGGCTCGATAAACCCAAAGCATCCACGGGCAGAATCTACCGTATTCGCTACGCGAATAAAAAAGCCACCAAACCACCCCGCATGGAAGGACTTTCCGCTACGAGACTGGTCAAATTCCTCAGCCACGCCAATGGGCTGCACCGCGATACCGCGCAGCGACTCATCGTTGAATCTGGTGACTTGTCCGCTGTAGAAGCGCTAGCTAAAACAGCAGAAAACAAAAGAAATCCTCTCGCTCAAATCCATGCCCTTTGGACACTTGAAGGACTCAATGCCATCCCAACCAACGCATTCTGCGCCGCTCTGAAAACCTCTAACACCGATGTCGTATCGACAACTCTAGACATTATTTCCAGCCGCCGCTCCACGGATCAGACCATCATCAAATGTGTTATTCAACTGAAACCAAAAAGCCAGACCATGCACTCCCTCGTCAGAGCCTTGGCCGCCATCGGGCACCCAGAAAAAGCCCTGGATCTCATTCAATCAAACAGCAAGGTGACGTTTCTCCGTGAAGCCTTCATCAGTGGACTGGGGCCAGCTGCCAAAGAGTTCTCCCAATCTCAGACTAATCTCGGAGACAAACAACTCAACAAACTGCTTATTGCGGCCAGTAAAAAACAACAAACTAACACATCTGCCCCTGGCTCACACCTCCCCAAAAAAACGCGTGCTTCCTTTAACAGAGGCCAACAAATCTACACCACCAAAGCAGCCTGCTTTGCGTGCCACGGTGGCGATGGCAACGGAATCGACAACATGGGGCCACCTCTCAATCAATCAGAGTGGGTCACTGGCGATGTCGATCGCCTGACAAAAATCCTGCTCCACGGAATGACTGGCCCAGTCAAGGTCGGAAATACAACCTACACGCCACCACTCGCCATGCCGGGTTTAGGAGCGAACTCCTCCATCACCGACAAAGACCTCGCCGATGTAATGACCTACATCCGCAACAATTGGAAAAACAAAAAACACCCTGTCTCCGAGGATGTAGTGAAAAAAATACGAGCCGATACAAAAAACCAGGCCACGCCCTATTCCGCCAAGGATCTTAATTCGTAACGGTTTAAAAAATCGTTTCCTATCGGCGACCACCCTTGTTCGTTTTTTTCCATCTTTGCCAATTCAGTTCAGTGATTACGAATATTTAATTCTAGGCAGTATTCCTAATCAACAAGCTCAAAAGTTTGTAACAAAACTATATAGCGAACCTCTTTTGAGCATAGAGATCAAAAACATTGCCTCCACCTTTCCAAGAAGGCATTTTTAACGGAATCAAACGTCAATCCAGCCAAGCATGACCTCACTGCGCGAAGATCCATAATCCCAATTGCCAGCCATCAAGTTGCTAGTCAATCTCGGCTGGGAATACCTGACTCCAGCTGAAGCCAGAGAGCAACTCGGCACACGTCAGCGGGCCTACATCCCCAACGATGTCTTCACAGCGGTGGTAATCGTCTCCAGTAACGCTCCAGGAAAAAGACCGAGGAGCACCAGAGCCACGGCGGGGATGGCGATGGCTAGCATGTGGAAGATGTTGGTTTGGCCGTCTTCACTGACGGTGTTGACGGCGGCGTCTTCAGGATCGCCTTTGACGAAGGCTTGTTTGAGCACGGAGAGGTAGTAGTAGAGGGAAACGGCGCTCATCACGACGGCGAGTCCAACCAACCAAGCGAGGCCACCTGAGGTGTCGGTCATCGTGTCTTTGAGGGCAGCACCAAACAGGATGAACTTTCCGGCAAATCCGGCTAAGGGTGGGATGCCTGCGAGTGATGCCATGAAGATGAAGAGTGCGACGGCTTGCAGAGGTGCGCGGTGAACGAGTCCGGCAAAGGACTCGCGGGAGTCGCTTCCTTTATCGCGCTCGACAGCAGCGGTGACGGCTAATGCCCCCATGGTGGCAAGGCCGTAAACGACAACGTAGAAAAGAGCCGCCGCCGACGAGGCAGCCCCGTGGGCACTCAGGCCGACCAATAAATATCCCGTGTTGGAAACGGCAGAATACGCCAGCATCCGACGCACACTTTTCTGCGCAAGTGCCAGGATGTTACCGGTAATGATGGAAACGGCGGCAAGCACAGCGAGCCAAACCGACCAACCAGCGGCCATATCCCCCCACCCTGCAGAGCCAGCGGATGCTTGAAAACCGATCATGAGAATCCTCACCAACACCACCATGCCAACCACTTTGGATGAAGCTGAGATGAGAGAAGCCGTGGTGCTGGGTGCGCCCTGATAGACGTCAGGTGCCCAGTAGTGGAAGGGTGCGGCGGCCATCTTAAAACCTAGCCCGACCAAAACCATCAACAACCCAGCGATGCCCAACACATTGGTGGGGTCAACCGAAAGAGCGGCAGCAACACCTTCAAGAGTCGCGGAGTGTGAGAACCCGTAAAGGAAGCTCAAACCAAACAACATAAAAGCAGCAGACACACCACCAAACATGAAATACTTCAGCGATGCCTCAGACGCTTTCTGCGTGCGGGAGAATCCGGCGAGCAGGTAAAGCGACAAACTGGCCAACTCGATCGTAACAAAGAGGAACATCAGATTGTTTGTGCCAACGGTGAGCAACAATCCAGTCAGCGCAAAGAGCATCAGCGCGTAATACTCACCGATGTGCTGAATTTCCTTCCGCGCCGTTGGCAGCAGGATCGCTAACAAGCCAAGCCCCAGCACAATGCCTTTAAACACAAGCGCCATGGGGTCGAGCGTCAGCACAGCCACTCCGGAATCGACATCTTTCGGGCCAAAATACAAAGCAAGCAACGCGATGACCACACCGATCGCAGCGATGGATAAGGCTCTGGTGCCACACATCGGTTTACCGGATTTGGATTCAGTGGCGATAGCAATACCGAGCACCGTCAGTGCGGTGATCACCAACACTGCTTCGGGAAGCAGTTGATAAAATAGATTGAGATAATTCACGGCTGGTTAATTGAAAATGGGAAATGGGAAATGGGAAATGGGGAATGGGTCTGGAGTGCGGACGGCTTGCCTCCGCTTTGTGGGTTAGTGAGGCTTGCCTCGCGTGGTGCGGAGCATAGCGGATGGTTACTTACAGGTTACTCAGAATATGTTTAAAGAGATCTGACTTAAGCCCGTCATCAATCAGAGTCACCCATGGTTTGGGATAAAGACCGATCGACAGGGAAACAGCAAGAAGAAGACTCATTGCTGTGATTTCAGGCCATGTGAGAGGTGGAAGCGCAGGCGGAGCGGCGTCCGACTTCTTACGTTCTGGAAAAAACGTCCGAAGCATCGCGCGCAGCGAAAACGCACCGGTGATAATGATCCCGAGTGCCACCAGCGGCAGCAGCCATGGATACGATTCCCAAACGCCGATCACCACCGAGATTTCAGCGACAAATCCACTGAATCCGGGTAACCCCATCGACGCCGCCGTAGCGAGCGTAAACGCAAGCGCCGCACCGGGTAATGTTTTCCAAAGATCAAACTTCCCGAGCTCAGCGAGGTCGCGAGTGTGGGTGCGTTCATAAACGACCCGACCGGCAATACCAAAGAGAAGTCCCGCGATAATTCCGTGCGAGATCATTTGCAACACCGCCCCACGCAACCCCCACTGGGTCGCAGCGGCGAGACCGAGCAGGATAAAGCCCATGTGACTCACCGATGAATAACCGATCACAAACTTAAGGTCTTTCTGTTGCAGCGCCGTGAACGCCCCGTAAAGAATACCCATCACCGCCAGTCCCGCGATCGCCCCCTGCCACTGAGCAAACCCAAGTGGAAAAATAGGCATCGCCACACAGAGCGCACCGAATGCACCGAGCTTCATCACCACACCAGCAAGCAGCATCGATGCCGCAGTCGGCGCCGCCACGTGACCGGTAGGTGCCCATGTGTGAAACGGCCAAACACCAGCGAGGATGGCAAAGCCAAGGAAAAGGATAGGGAAAGCCCAGAACTGAAGTTCTGGCGAGTAGTTATACGCTGCCAAATGGGCGATGTTAAAACTTTCACCACCAGACGCGCCGTAGGCCACTACGATACCGAGCAGGATCAGAGCCGAAGCTCCAATGGAATACATCGTTAGTTTCATCGCGCCGTATTCTTTATTGGTCGATCCCCAGATGGCGATGAGCATGTATTTCGGAAGGATGACAATTTCGTAAAAGACAAAGAGGAGGAATGCATCCTGACTCATAAAGACGCCATAGACACCACCGATGATGGTGAGGTAATAGGCGAAAAACGCGCGGGGACGCTTGGTGACATTCCATGAAAATAAAATACCTGCGGTGGCGACAATTCCGGTAAGCAAAAGAAGCGACAGCGCTATGCCGTCTGCGGCGAGATGGAATCGGATTCCAAAACTAGGCACCCAGGGAAGGTCCAACGACCACACCGGAGCGCTGAGGTTATTGAGTCGGTGAAGACAGGAAACAGCGGCGGCCACCGCACCAATTATCGAGGCCACCAGCGCAACCACGCGAGATTGGTGCGCCATGCGGGCAGGCAGCAGGAGCACCACAATGGCTCCGACAAATGCAGATAGAAGAGTCCAGACGGGATTCATGATGATGGAAGAAGAAGGTTAAGCATGTGAGTGATATCGCTATTGATAAACTGGAGAATCACCTGCGGCCAAACGCCGGGGATGATAATCAGAGCAACGACGGGAACAAAGAGAAGACGCTCGCTGGTCGTGAGGTCGGTCCAGGACTCCAACTTCTCAGGAAGCGGACCGTGGAAGACTTTACGCAGGAGTCGGAGGAAAAAGACAGCGGTGAGCAGTAGACCGATCAGTGAAACGGCGGCAGCCCATGGAGTGAGTCCAAAGACACCGTTGAAGATAAGGAATTCTCCGACAAACCCACTCAGTCCGGGAAGTCCGAGCGAGGCAAACAACGCCATACCCATCAGTCCGCAAAACACGGGCATCTTGGCACGCAGCCCACCGAAGTCGTTAATGCTACGAAGCCCTCCGCTCTTCTGTTCAATAAGACCCACACTGAAAAACAAAGCCGAAGCAATGATGCCGTGGTTCAAAGCTTGGAGGATGACTCCGGAAATGGAAGATGAAACAGCCGCACTGTCAGCGGTCGATGCAGCGACAGCAGCCACCGCCAAGGTGCAGTAACCGAGGTGGTTGATCGATGAGTAAGCGAGAATCCGTTTCATATCGGTCTGCGCCAAGGCTGCCACCGCGCCAAGCACCACCGTGATCACCGCCAGCGCCGTGAGCCATGGGGCGAAGCCAGGAAGGACTTCGGGAAAAATCATCATGAAAATGCGAAGCAGTCCGTAAACACCCATCTTTGAAAGCAGTCCGGTGAGCAACAAGGTCACGGGCGTGGGAGCCTCCGCATAGGCATCGGGGAGCCAGACGTGGAATGGGAAAACTGGAATTTTCACAGCCAGTCCGAGGAAGACGGCGATGGCAATCACGGTGAGCAGCGTGCTGCCGGTGTAACCTGTCGCAGCCAGCGCTTTTCCCACAGCGGGGATCAGTTCTTTATCCGATGCCATTTGGCTCAGCGTCGCAAAATCCATTGTGCCCACTGCAAACTGCAAGGCGAGGAATCCGAGCAACATACTCACACCTCCAAAGAGCGTGATGATGAAAAACCGCATCGCGGCCCGTGGAGCATTCTCGCCACCCCAAAGACGGATCAGAAGGTAGGATGGAATCAACGTCATTTCCCAGCAGAGGAAAAAGGGGATAAAGTTAGCGGCGGAAAAGACACCAAAAAGCATCGACTGCATCACGAGAATCAATGCGCAGTAACCACGACCACTGAGGTCGAATCGCGCCGAGATAGCCATCACAAACAAGGTAACCAGCGATGTAAGAAGCAGGAACAACCAGGAAATGCCATCGACACTAAACGCGAGGTTAATCTCAGCATCCACATCGGGAATCCACGGCAGCGACCAGGATGCGAGTATGCCATTTTCATCAGGGCCTTGAAAAACCATCACTGCGACGAAGAGCAAAGGAAGAACCGTCCAGCCGATAGCGAACCGGCCAGCACTTTGTGCGTTCATCTTTGGCAGCGCCGTGAGGATCACAGCACCGAGCAAAGGGAAAAGAAGTAGAGAAAGTAACAACATGACGTAACGATGTGACGAGACTAGAAGGTGTTAAGAAAAGGGGTTAAAAGGCGTTGAGTAAGAAATAGAGGAAGAGGAGAGCGGACATCCCGAGTCCAATCGATCGAAGATAGGCTTGAGGCTTGCCCGTTTGGCGTCGGGACGCGGACTGGGCTGTGCCTTTGAGTTCCTGGGTCGCTTCGTCGAAGATCATATTGGGTCCCAGTTCATCAGCTGCACCAGTGAATCGGCCAAAGGCTTTGAAGATGATTTCACCTACCCCCATTAACGGGACAAACACCTTGCGCTCGGCGCGGTCAAAAAGTTCTCCGAGCTGGGCGAGCGGTTTGATGATCGCTTTGTCGTAGAGAGCATCGAAGCCCATGGCATTTTCAAGGAACGTCCAAATGCCATTGCCTAGTTTGAGTTTCATCGGGTCGGGTGCGGAGCTGTCAGTGGGAACCTTGCGGTAAATCATCCATGAGGCACCAACACCCACGGTCACGATCGTTAGGGAAACGGCGAGGAGGAACATCGAGTTGCTATTCAACATCGCAGCCCCATCAAAGTGGGCGGATTTCCCATGCACCCACTCTTCAAACCACGGCCAGAGTGGCGTCGAGATCACAGAGAGTAAAATGGCAAAACCAGCGAGCACAAACAGCGGAGTCGTCATCCGGGCGGGGCTTTCGTGTGGGTGCTCAACACCTGGCTCGCGAGGCTCTCCAAAGAACACGAGAATCAACTGGCGTGTCATGTAGAACGCAGTGAGCACGGCAGCGAGCACAGCGAGAATAAACGGACCATATCCACCGTGCCAATGTTGAGCTTGGTGAAGGACAGCTTCCTTACTCCAGAACCCGGAAAAGAAGAATGGGAAACCTGAAAGCGCCATCATACCCACGGCGTAGGCGATGAATGTTTTCGGCATCAGCTTGCGGAGTCCACCCATCTTGCGGATGTCTTGTTCGTCGTGGCAACCGTGAATCACGGAGCCTGCGGAAAGGAAGAGCAGTGCTTTGAAAAATGCGTGGCAGATCAAGTGCAGCATGGCGGCGGCGACACCACCAGTGCCGAGCGCAATCATCATAAAGCCGAGCTGCGAAACCGTTGAGTAGGCGAGGATGCGTTTGAAGTCAGTCTGCGCCATGGCGACGAGCGCTGCGTAAAGTGCCGTGATACCACCAATCCATGCGGCGGCCGTCAGCGCGATATTTACCCCATCGGCCCCACCAACAGCGGAGAAAATCGGGAAGGTGCGGGCGACGAGAAACACACCAGCAGCCACCATCGTAGCGGCGTGGATCAGTGCGGAGACAGGAGTCGGCCCCTCCATGGCATCGGGGAGCCAGGTGTGAAATGGCACCTGACCGGATTTACCCATCGCACCCACGAGAAGGAGAAGTGAGGCGGCAGCGGAGACGCTGAGTCCACCAATCGTTGTGATTCCAGCGAGCGACTTGAGCGCGCCAGTTTCGAGAAGACCTGCGCCATTATCGTAAAACATCAACGTGCCAGACTGACGGTAAAGCCAGATCATGCCGAGTAAAAACGCCATGTCCCCCACCCTTGTCGTGATAAACGCTTTCTGGCAGGCGGCAGCAGCCGATGGCTTTTTGAAGTAGTAACCGATCAGAAGATACGATGCCAATCCTACCAATTCCCAGGCCATAAAGAGAAGCAATAAGCTGTTGGCGAGAACCAACATCAGCATCGCTCCGGCGAAAAGTGAGAGAAAGGTGAAAAACCGACCAAAGCGATCTTCTTTTTCCATGTAGCTCGTGCTGTAAACGAAAATCCAGAAGGCGACAAAAGTCACCATCGCAGCCATCGCGGCACTGAGCGGATCGAGAAGCACGCCGATGTTAAGCACCACATCGCCGTATTGGAGCCACTGAATCGTCGTCGCTATCACCGGACCATCCGATGGAGTAAACGCACAGACTAAAGCGGCCAGCGCAATCAGACACGAAATACCCAATGCACCCAGTGAGATTTTAGAGGCAAGTTTCCCCTGCGAGTTAGGCATGAAGGCGGTGACGCCTGCCGCAAAAAACGGAAGGAGTGGCACCAGCCAGAGTAAAACAGGAAGTTGGTTTGTAAGTGCTTCAGCCATGGAGAGAATCGAGGCGGTTAAGGTCAGTAGAACGGGTGTGACGGAACACCATCAGGATGATGGCAAGTCCCACAGCAGCTTCGGCAGCTGCAATCGCAATCGAGAAAAGAAGAAACATCGGCCCCACCTGATCAACATCAGACGGACCGTATCGCCAAAAAGCGATGAAGTTGATATTCGCAGCATTAAGCATCAGCTCAATCCCAACCAAAATCAAAATCATATTCCGCCGCGTCAGCACAGCAAACAAGCCGAACGTAAACAGCACGCAGGATAAAGTGAGTAAAAGGGCTAGAGGTGTCATTGTTTTGAAATCTGGAGTGCTGATGGCTTGCCTCCGCTTTGTGGGTTAGTGAGGCTTGCCTCGCGTGGTGCGGAGCGTAGCGGATATCTTGGAATACGCTGGTTTGGGATTTGTTCGCTTAGGTTGATGCCTGCGGCGCTAGAGAGAATAGACAGAATTTTTCAGAATTACTTAGGTTGAGAGCTTGGGTTGTGGGTTTTTGCCACTGATTACGCTGATTTCAGACTGATTATTGGAATTCAGATAAGTCTTATAGGTCCTATAAGTCCTATAAGTCCTATGAATTCATCGTGCTTTGGTTATTTAGAATTTAGTATTTAGAGTTTAAAGTATTACGCTTACGACTCCCTCTCATTAATATCCCTCGCAAAGAGCGCAGCACCGATCAGAACAGCGGTGAGCATCACGGCGATGGCGAGGACGGCGGGTGCGTGAGTGGTGAAAAGAGTTTCGCCCATCTTAGCGAGGTCAACAGTCGGGGCATCTACGACAACTGCGGAAGACACTTCCGGTGAACTCATCGCAGATGAAACCGTAAACACAAGGCCAGCAAGCACCGGGATGCAGCAGAACAGCCCCGCGACCATCGATTGCGGACGACGCGCAATTTCTTTCGATTCATCCGATGGCCGGGTAATCAATAGCGAAAACACAATCAGCACCGCGACCGCACCAACATAAACAGAGAACTGAATCAGCCCCAGAAAATCGGCCCCCAGACTAATATAAAGCACCGCAATCAGAGAAAGCGACAGCGCCAAAAAGAGAGCGGAGTGCACAGGACGCGCTTTCCACACCGCACCGAGCGCAGCGAGGACAATCAATGGAATAAGAATATAAAGAGCGATCATTCGGCAAAGTGGTATTGACGTGTCGCAGGTGCGAGGCGTCGGTTAAGAATCACAGTAATGATGAGATAAGGAATCAGGAGGAATGGGATCGTCAACGCCCATCCAAGAACGCCAGCCATGAATCCATCTCCACAGAATTTCCAGATCGCTGCCGCCGGAATGGTGAGCAGGGAAAGTGGAATGAGGAACAGCCAGCAAAACCGCATCAGTTGGTCCATCCGCACACGCATCCACGTGCCACGAATCCAGAGTAGCGTCATCACAACGCCTACAAGTTTAGCAAAAAACCAGATCCAGCTTGGCACCCATTCGAGACCCGCGACTGGTGCGCTCCAACCACCGAGAAACAAGGTGATAAACAACCCGCTGATCGCAAACATTCCAAGGTATTCACCCATAAAAAACAGGGCGTATTTAAAGCCGGAGTATTCGGTCATGTGTCCTGCCACAATCTCCGACTCCCCTTCCGGAAGGTCAAACGGGCAGCGGTTGGCTTCGGCGATGGCGGCAATGAAAAACACAATCCCTGCCACCAAGCCCCACGGAGTAAAGATATTCCAGTTGGAAATAAACCCGAGGTTATAAGTCGCTTGATGCTCGACAATGACGGGAAGCGATAGCGAGCCGGTCATCATAATCACACCCATGGCGGAAATCATCAGCGGAAGCTCGTAACTCACCATTTGCGAAATCGCACGTAGCGAACCAAGCATCGGAAATTTCGAGCCACTCGCCCACCCTGCGATAAACACCGACATCTCAGTCATCGCACCCACTGCGAAGAAAAACAGCAATCCAAGTTGAAGGTTCACCGGAATCCATTCTTTTCCGTAAGGAATCACAGCGAGCGCCAGAATCGCAGGAATCACAATCAGGATCGGCGCGATTAGGTGGAGAAGTTTTTCTGCTTTATAAGGCACAATGTCTTCTTTGGTGAGCATCTTAATACCATCGGCCACCGGCTGAAAGAGCCCCATCGGGCCGACCCGGTTAGGGCCGTATCGGTTCTGAATGCGGGCCAGCGTTTTACGCTCGACGAGAGAAACGAGGGCGAAAGCGGTGAGAAACACACCCACAACCACAGCGGCAGAAACAAGAAATCCGATCGACATGCCCAACCACTCGGGCGCGCCGAGTTGGAAACAAATCCAATCGACGAGTCGGTTCGGAAGTTGCGGTAATCCTTCGAGGGTCGTCCAGATCGCCGGGGCGTCGACCGCTACGTCCGCGGCAGCCGCTTGATTCGCTAAAATATTCATGCTTGGTCTCCTTTCTTCTCAGAGGGGAGCGTGGGCGTCCCGCCCGCTTCATCAACCCCTGCATCCTCAGTCGCTTCTTGCTCTTTTTTCAATCGATCGGCATCGGCCTTCTTCTTCAATCGCTCAGCTTTGGCCTTGGCGGCGGCGGCTTTTTTCTCAGCAGCGGCTTTCCGGCTCGCAGCAACTTCAGCAGCTTGCTTGGGGCGGATTTTTTCGTGGTAATCGGTCGATTTCGATAGTCGGTCGAGTCCGTAAAGCATTTCATCAAACCGATTCCCCTTACTTAGTTCAAACTCGTTATCCATGTAGATCGAGTCGAATGGGCAAACTTCCGCACAAATCCCGCAGTTCATACAAACCGAAAAATCGATTTCAAACACAGAGGGGCATTTTTTTGATTTCCCTTTTTCATCGCGGTCGAGCTCGATGTAGATGCACTGCGGTGGGCAAGCTTTTTCACAGATTTTACACGACGTGCAACGCAGTCCGGCACCCGGTGTCGGGTCATCATTATCATAGACGAGAAAGGGGAAATTACGAAAGTTCGGAGTGATCGGCGCGCGTTCCTCAGGATACTGCACGGTGGTCAGTCGTTCCTTTTTGTAATAGCTCTGGACGAAGTTTTTCGCCGTCACAACCAATCCCTGGCACAACCCCAGACCCGGCAAGACCCATTTCTGCTTAGCAGAGGACTTGCTGTCTAGTGTTGTTTCTGTGGTGGCAGATGGTTCCATGGTTGAAAGTTTTTTAGTTTGTCAGTTTGCTACAGGTGATGCCTACGGCGCTAGACAGAATTAACAGAGTTTTTCAGAATTTGCTTAGGTTGCTAATATGGAGTGGAGACTTCTAGTCTCCGGCTGCCTATCGTGCGTCGTGCTGGTTTGGTTTTTAGAGTTTAGAATTTGGAGTTTCTCGCAGCTTCGCTGCTACCGATCCACCTCCCCCAACACAATATCCACCGAGCCTAAAATCACGACCACATCAGCGAGGTCGAGGCCAAGACACATGTCCTCGATCAGGGTGAGGTTGATAAAACTGGGCGGACGGACGTGATAGCGGTAGGGGTTGGGTTTACCATCGCTGATGAGGTGGAAGCCAAGCTCGCCTTTCGGTCCTTCGATCCGGCTATACGCTTCGCCGGGCTTCGCTTTAAACTTCGCGCTCTTGATTTTCGTATTCACAAAGTCGCCTTCCGGGATGTCGGCGATCGCTTGTTTGAGAATTTTCAACGACTCCCGCATTTCGAGAAACCGCATCATCAAGCGGTCATAGCAGTCGCCTCTTTCGCCATAAGGGATTTTGAAGTCGAACCGATCGTAGATCCCGTAGGAGTCCACCTTTCGGATATCGTAAGGCACACCCGATGCCCGAAGCATAGGGCCCGTGATGCCAGCATTGATCATCAGCTCCTGGCTGACCTGACCGATGTTTTGCGTCCGAGCTAGAAGGATTTCATTACCCACGATCAAGGCCTCCATTTCGTCGAGATACTCGTCGTATCCATCAACGAAAGTTTTCGCTTTTTCGATCCACCCCTTGGGCAGGTCGTTACGGCATCCACCGAACCTCATGTAGTTCGTCATCATCCGTGCACCGGTGAGTTCCTCAAACAAATCAAATAGCTTTTCACGCTCGCGGAAGGCATACATCAGCGCCGATCCCCAAGCACCAAGGTCACCAAGGAAGAATCCAAGGAACACAGTGTGGTTCATCACGCGAGTGAGTTCGGAAGTGATGATGCGAATATACTCCGCACGCTCAGGAACTTCGATCCCCGCGAGCTTTTCCACCGCCAGTGCATAGGCCAGGTTATTGGTCAGCGGGCAAAGGTAATCGAGCCGATCCGTGTAGGGCATCGATCCGAGGTAAGGAATGTTTTCGGCAATTTTTTCGTGATTGCGGTGCAGGTAGCCGAAGACAGGCTTCAAACACACCACCGTTTCGCCATCAAGCACAACGTTCATCCGGAACACACCGTGGGTGGACGGGTGTTGTGGCCCGAGAGAAACGCGCAACAACTGGTCGTCATCCGCCCCGGTTTCAAGCGTCGGCTTCGATAATGTCTGTCTTTCCAAATTCGTCATATCGTAAGAGTGTCCGAGATGTTAGTCTTGAGAGTCAGCGTCCTCGCTATCTGCTTGAGGATAATGCGCTTCGGCCCGCTTCAACACGTCGGCGTGTGGCGTTGGCTCGTATTCGTAGTCGTCTGGGTTGACGTAGTCTTTCCGCATCGGGAAATCTTCAAATTCATCCCACATCAAAATACGGCGAAGGTCAGGGTGGCCAGTGAAATCGATCCCAAACAGGTCAAAGGCCTCACGCTCTTGAAACTCAGCACTGCGGAAAATAGGCTGCACAGAGGTCACGGCATTGTTCTCTCCCCGGTCCTGCGTGCGTTGCCGAAGCACCAGCGGCTCCGCCGTTTTGCGTGCCATTGAGTAGAGGTGGTAAACCACTTCGAGAAATTCTCCCGTGGTTTCCGTTTCTTCTCCCTCTTCAGAGTTATCGCCAGCATCATCAGACTTGGGAGCAGTAACGGTATCCGCCAGATCCCCTTTCGGGTAATCTACGCCGGAAACGTTGGATAAATAGTCAAATTTCAACCCTTCGGTGTCGCGGAGGAAAGTAAACACATCGATCGCGCTGTCGGTATCGACAAGAATCGAGTGCTGACCAGACGGTGCTGGGTTTTCGCAATACGTCACTCCAGCATTCGGGAGATCCTTGCGGATTTGGTTAAAAATGTCTTCGGCGATGATGGTTACGATTTCACTCATGCCTGACCTCCTTTCGCGCGAGGTTCTGGAGCGGTCCAAATCTCAGGATTCATAGCCGGCTCGAGATCGTGGGCACCATATTCAGGCACGGGTAGGTCGGCGTAGCCTTGGGGGTCGGCGTGGCGGGCACGCTTTTCACCCATCAACTTCTCCTTTTTAATGATATCCTGAAGTGTCATCAAACCCTCAAGCAATGCTTCGGGTCGGGGTGGGCAGCCTGGGATGTAAACATCCACCGGAATGAAGCGGTCAATCCCTTTGAGCACGTTGTAGCCGTCTTTGAAAGGACCACCAGAAATCGCGCAGGCACCCATGGCGATGACGTATTTCGGCTCGGCCATCTGGTTATAAAGTCGCACCACCTGCGGTGCCATCTTCTTGGTCACCGTGCCAGAAATAAGCATCAGGTCTGCCTGTCGGGGTGATGGACGAAACACCTCGGCACCAAACCGCGCCATATCGTATTTGGCCATCGTCGCCGCAATCATCTCGATCGCACAGCACGCCAGACCAAACTGAAGTGGCCAAAGCGAGTTGGAGCGCCCCCAGTTGATCAACGACTCGAAGGAAGTGACATGCACTCCTTGCGTCTTCAGATCTTCTGCCAATTTTTTATCGATCGCCATACACTTTATAGTTAGGTCGTGAGTTTGTTCGCCAGTTCAATAACCCCTTACTCCAAGCCCATACCAAGCCTTCCGCAAGCAGTAGAAGGAAAAGCATTGCCACCAGGAATGATCCCACGGAAAGGTTCAAGAATGCCACCGCAAAGGGTAGCAAGAAAATCGTCTCCACATCAAAAAGGAGGAAGAGCAGGCCAAACATGTAATACTGCGAGTGAAATCGCATTTGGCGATCGGACAGCGGCTTCACCCCACACTCATACAAAGAGTTTTTTTCATCGCCCGGTTTGATCGGGGTGAAAAAGTTCATCCATACACGAGCAAGAACGAGAGCGCCAATAGGCACAGCAAGCGCTACACCAAAAAAGGCGAGAATAGGAAGGTAAGGATGATCCATAGAAAGCTGATAGAGAGTTGCTATTTGTAGCCGATCACCTTCGAAAAGGAATCGGTTCAATTACATTTACTATAAGAGTATTGAAATTGACTCCCCAACCGTGATTGGTCGAGCAATAATTTAAAATTCCAGAAACAAACCCACCCAAACAACCAGCAGATGAAAATCTGGTCAGAGGGATGGATTCGTCAAAAATTAGTCTCGGCAAAAATCTATCCTAGCAGGCGATTAATTCAAGAATCAATTATCTTCTATAGGAGTTAAACACCCGTCAGCATGAGGATTGCAACCTGTGAATAGTGAGGTTTTAAAAGGGATTCAGGCTCAAACACAGCAGAGGCATGAGCAGGACTTGCGCAAAATACTCAAGAAAAATGCGGGGATGTGCGGGGTCAACCTGCAGATTATGTCGAAGACTGATTCACCGCGTAGCGGATGGCGAGCAATCGGACGCCTGCCGTTGAAAAAGTAGCCATTCCCATACTCCACTCTTCACTCAAACCTAGGTAACTCAAAGCCATCAGCAGCAAGGCTCCCCCAAGCGCCGCCGTGATCACCCCACCCCAGCGGCAGCCCACCAGGCAAGCTCATGATCAAGAGCGGTCTGTGTGCCAATACACACAAATATCCCCAAGCCAAGAGTATCGAGAATCGAAACTTCCCAGCTAAACACATCCCATAAAAAAGGAAAAAGCAAGGCGACCGCTACCGCCCAACAAAAAATCCGTGAGATTCGCGGTTCAAATCCTACCCCCGGCGTCGGATTTGCAACGCTCTGACCGCAGCCATGGGCAAAAGCGAAATGCCCGCCGCTAACAGTGCGATTTTCCATCCGGGGTAAACACGGGCTTTATCCGCCTGCAGCGCTCGAATCGAATCGCAAACAACACGCTCGGGAGAGGTGTAGAATCCTTCACGCGACGGAATACCATCGGCATCCACGTCCCGCATCGCAATTTGACCAAACCCCGTATGCACAGGCCCGGGACACACGGCCAGCACAGGAATCGACAGCTCACGCAGCTCCATCCGCAAGGCTTCAGAGAAGCTCGTGACGTAAGCTTTGGTGGCCGCATAGACGGTGAAATCAGGAATCGGCAAAATGCTGGCGAGCGAACTCACATTCACAATTGCCCCCCTACCCTGCGCAATCATACTGGGAAGTGCTTGATGACAGAGATGAGTCAGCGCCGTGATATTCAGCTGCAACATGGCATCCAGCTTCGACCACTCAGACTCTGAAAACGCACCATAGTCGCCCATGCCAGCATTATTGATCAAGAGATCGGGAGAGAGATCGAGACCGCGCAATTGTTGAAACAACGCCTTGCACTTAGCCTCACTGGTGAGATCCATCGCAATGCAATGCACGGTCAGATGCGACCATGCCTGGCGCAGTTCCGCAGCCAGTTTTTCCAAAAGCTCCTCGCGTCGAGCGACGAGGACAATCGTTTGGCATGCCGGGGCGAGTTGGCGGGCATATTCCGCGCCAAGCCCCGACGATGCTCCCGTGATCAGAGCGCATTGATAGGCATATTGAGCCGGCATCTCAGTCACGGGGTTGTCTAGTTTTTAAAACGTATGACTACGTTATTAAGCAGGTTGTCCCTGCTGTTGATTTTGATCCACCTTGACAATACGCAATGGCAGACGCTGCACCAACTCGTCATCGATGCTGATATCGACAGAGTAAAATCCGTCTTCGGGGAATTTCAGTCCCTGAAGGTTGAGCACGAGGTTGCGGGTCATGAAAGGCACGTTGTCGGGAAGTTCGACAGGCATATCGGCGTCGATAGGCATGTTTTTGTCGAGCGACTTACCATCGGCATCGATGATATTGACAGAGAACTTGTGCTGGCCATTATCCTCAGGCGTGATGCATAGGCGAAGAGCAAGACAGCACTGCGGGTGCACCACAGGCAGGGCCTGGGCAGCAAGAGTGTCGAAAGTTCCGGAAAGAACCATTTTGCCGTTATAATCGGCAGCGAAGTCACAGAGAGTAGCGATTTGAATATCCATAATTAAAGTGCCTTGATGATTTAGCCAAAGGCAGATGCGTTCTGCACCGAAATTCCCCACGAGTCCACCTAGAAAATGAGGAATTTAACCCTCCAACTTCTTCTTCAGCTCTTTGACCTCTTTAATAAGCTTGGGGAGTCGGGCGAGGTTGGCTTGTTTTTTGAGTTCCTCACGGATGGGGCGGGCTGGCATTCCCATATAAACGGTATCGCCAGGAAGATCCTTAATCGCGCCAGTGCGTCCGGTGAGCACAGCGTTATCGCCAATTTTGAGGTGTCCGGCGGCTCCAGCTTGCCCGGCCATGGTGACGTAATTACCGATGATGGTGCTGCCTGAAATGCCCACCTGCGAAACCATCAGGCAGTGTTTGCCCATGCGCACGTTGTGACCGATCTGCACCTGATTGTCGATTTTAGTCCCTTCACCAATAATGGTTTTGCCAAAGCGCGCGCGGTCAATCGTGCTGCTTGCACCGATTTCAACATCCTCTTCAAGCACAACTATCCCGACCTGGTCGATTTTTTCGTGACGGCCATCGACCAGAGCAAACCCATAGCCATCCGATCCAATCACACATCCAGGCTGAAGAATCACGCGGTCATTCAAAACACAACGCTCCCGCACCGTGCAATTCGCATGCAACAAGCAATTCTCGCCGATGCTGACGTGGTGGCAGACCACCGTTCCGGCTCCAATCTCGGTGCCATTTCCAATCACGACGCCCGCTTCAACAATAGCGCCGGCCTTGATGCTTACCTTTGTGGGATCAAAGCTTACATCTTCGGCGACGTAGGCAGCGGGGTGCACGCCTGGTGTGAAACTCGTTTGAGCTTTGACAAAATGTTTAATCACCTCACCAAAGGCAACCGATGGGTTTTCAACCTCAATCAAACAAGCTCCATCCGGTGATCCGGGGACATCTGCAGGAATGAGAACCACCCCAGCTTTGGTCTCGAGATAGTCCTGGTAGTATTTCTCATTGCCCAAGAATGAAACTTCATCGGAACCAGCCTCGTTAAGCGCGGCCATGCCTTGCACCTCCAAGCTTGAGAAGCTCGATTCATTGCTGATAAGTTTGCCTCCGGTGAGGCTAATGATTTCTTCCAAGGTAAGTTTCATAGTGGTTGGATAATAGTTTGGGTGTGCGAGGTGATACCTTTACACGCTTGAGTTGGCAAGTGTGCAGTTGGGAGTTTTCACTCAGGTGTTGGCAATTTTCAAAAGCTAGGGTATGGGTGCGCCCCGCAGCGGCACGATCGGATGCCCAATCGAAAACCTCTACTCATCGCGTCAACCTCTACATCCTCAGTCATGACATTCAAGGAACCCATCGAACTCCTCGCCCCGGCAGGATGCTTCCCCTCGCTTCAGGCCGCCATCGATAATGGTGCCGATGCCGTTTATTTCGGACTCGCCCAGCTCAATATGCGTGCCCGGGCACGGCGCTCATTTAATGTGCCTGACCTCAAGGAGATCATGACCCGTCTGCACGAGGGAAATGTCAAAGGCTACCTGACCCTCAACACCCTCCTTTATGAGCACGATCTCAAGCTGTGCCGGAAAATGCTGGAAACCGCCAAGGAGGAAAATGTCGATGGCGTGATTCTCTCCGACATGGCTGCGGTGCAAATGGCGAATGAACTCGGTATCGAAGTCCACCTTTCCACCCAGCTTTCATTATCGAACTTTAACTCGGTTAAATTCTACGCACCCTACTGCGACCGCGTGGTGCTCGCGCGTGAGTTAAACTTGAAAATGATCCGATCAATTTACGATAAGATCAACGATCAAAACCTCGTGGGTCGTGACGGCCGACCATTGGAAATCGAAGCCTTCGCTCATGGTGCGTTATGCATCGCGGTTTCAGGTCGATGCGGCATGAGCCTATTCAACTCCAATGCCTCGGCCAACCGTGGAGCCTGCGAGCAAAATTGCCGCAAAGAATACACACTCACCAGTGTGGAAGATGGAAAACAACTCAAGCTGGACAACAACTTCATCATGAGCCCCAACGATATCGCCACGCTCGACTTCATGGACCAGTTTCTCGAATCAGGGGTGCGCGTGCTCAAGATCGAAGGTCGTGGCCGCAGTCCTGAATACGTTGCTGCAGTGATCCGAACTTACCGCGAAGCCATCGACGCCGTGATCGACGGAACTTTCTCCCCAAAACTCGTCAAAGAACTTTACCCCAAACTCGAAGGCGTCTTCAATCGAGGACTTTCCAGCGGTTACTACCTGGGCCGCGAACAAGGCTGGGCCGCTGACGCGGGCAATAAATCCACCCGCCGCAAAGTCTTTGTCGGCAGCGTTTCTCATGCCTACCCGAAGGTGGGCGTGATCGTCATCGACTCCGCAGCCGCGCCGCTCAGCCAAGGTGAAGAATACCTCGTCATCGGCGATACCACTGGCGTGCTTGAGGGTAAAGTGGAAGAGATGCGTGCGATGCAAGACGACGGAGAAATGATCGACGCCACCGAAGCGGAAAAAGGTCAAACCCTGACACTCAAGATCAATGGTAAAGCCCGCATGAACGACAAAGTTTACAAAGTCGTCGATGCCTAACCATCATGCTACGTATCCGACATAAAGTAGGCGAATGCGTGGGCTGCCGTCACTGCGCTGACACCGCACCCCTTTACTTTGAAATGGATGAGGATGGCATTGCCCAACTTATCAACTCAAAAATGCAAGGCGTGTTTCAAACTGCCGAAGGCTTTGAGGAAGACCTGCAGGCACTTGAGAAATCCGAGGAAGGATGCCCGGTGAACATCATTCATGTGGACCGGTAGAAAATCCAAACTCCAAAAACCAAGTATAAAAAACACCAACCCGATATGGGTTGGTGTTTTGGGTGAATGGTTATCGAGCCTATAGATGAGTGTTACTCGTCTTTTTTCTGCTCAGAGAATGGGGCCAGTATGATCATCGTGTCCCCTTTTCCTTCTTTGTCTGCAATGCTCTGAATGGTCCAGAGGTCGGTGAGGTTGTCTCCGTCGATCGTGCTGCCGCTGTAGTCGCCCCAGGCGACGCCGTTAGCCGCTCCCTTGCCTGAGCCTAACTTAACAACTTTACGCACGGTCCCGGGAGGGTCATCGGAAAACCGAAGTGCCAAACGAGGGCTGATAAACATACCCGGACCGGCCTCTTGAAAACCGACAAGAACATCATTATTCTTATTCACCGCGATGGTGGTCTGGATGTAGTTATTTTTCGGATGTTTAATCAAACCGGTTTGTACAAAGGTGCCGTCGAGCTTCAACTGGTGCCACTGCACAGCGGCGCGTCCATCGACATTGACGGTATGAGAAAACCAGATATCCCCGCTTTGGAGGACGAGATTTTTAGGTCGACGGTCACCCGATGAAACTCCCTGCTTGGTTCCTTTTTGGGTGGATTTTGGCGGAGAGCCAAAGTATTTCAGCCCGTGCGGCTTATCCAAAACCACCGTGGCCACAGCTGAGCCGTCACCGCCATCATGCACTTTGGTGATGATGAAGTTTTTGTTAGTGATCTTCAGAAAATAGAGTTCATCAATCGCATCCTGAGTAGCCACTGGATGGCCCATATTTCCGGCAAAGTGGTAAACCGTAGCAGGCTTGCCGGATTTCGCCTCGGCTATTTTCAACACGAAATTCTGCTCGGGACCTCCGGGGAATTCATAACCAATCCATTTCCGACTGTATCCGATCCCGCCGCCATCGCGTCCGCCCGGAGCGGGAATGGGGTAGGTATTCCAGGCTTTAGTTGGGTCACTGGTTTCAGATACCGAGACATTAACCGGCTTCTTTTTCGCCTTGTCCCACGGGTTCCAAATATCAAACCCGAACACCTTGTTATGAGGATCAAAAAACACCTTGGGGTCAATGCCTCCATTAAAGACTGACTGGGAAACGCCTTGGATAAAGGCACCTTTTTTATCGTAAATAATAAACCCGTTATTGGTGCCATGAAATACATAACCCCCACCTACGGCAATCTGCGGGTCGACCTGCCGATTGCCATCCATCGAGCCATCGAACACCTGGAATCCGGCAACTTTTCTTGGATTGCCCCCCTGTTTACGTTCCTTCGCCTTGCCACCTTGATTAAAGGAATCAACGTGAATTGGGTTAATGACCTCGCTACGCGAAGGTTTGATATCGGCGGCATTCGCGCTGGCGGCCAAGGTGGAAACGACGGCAAGCAACGAGCCAAGTTTTAATTTTGATGTGATCATTTGTATTAGATGGTATAGGTACTGACTCTACGTCCACGCCATGGATGTTCTTGTATGAGGATAATTGGAAGCTTATTGGTCCGTGGCGACATCCTGAGAATCCGAGGGTTCGGTGTCACGGGCTGGTTGAATCAGCGCCTGAAACTTCTTGATCCACTCGGGAGCGTTTTTATGCGTGAGGTGTTTCTCAAGGTGGCTTAGCATCCGTAGTGCTGAAGCCCGTTGGTCACCAGCTTCATAACAGTCCACTTCCATTTTCCAGAGTAACTGGGGGCGGGTTTCTTTCAAGAATTTCTCAAAAGCCGGAGGTCTCATCGCATCTTTTTTGCCAATCGTCTTACCTTTCCGCTCACTCCATTTTTCGAGTGTCATACCTTCATGGAGGATGCGATGTTTCCAAGCTGCCCGCAAAGAATTCACACGTCCGGGCTGCCGCAATGGAGGCATCACAACCTTGTCGTAAACCTGGGCGATATCCAGAGCCGACTTCGGCCATTCTTTAACTTTGATATTTAATTTGTATGCCCTAGCAAAAACGGAGCCTAGGGCATTTTGACTCAAAATCTCCCGATGATCCTTGAGTGCATCAGCATGATCGAAGATCTGATCCAAGTGAGTAATGGCCCGCGAGCCAAGCTCACTCACATCGCCCTCTCTGCGAGCCGCTTCAATGCTCAGCAGTAACCAAGAAAGCTGATGTCGTAATGCCATACGCATCGACGCCGAGTTCAGGTTGTCTTTATTCTTGCGTTTCCACTCTCTGAATTCCTGAGTTTTACGTTGCTCATCTTCGTATTGCACCTTCTCAAGACACTTCAGATATAGGTCCATCGTGGCGTCGTCGGAGCGGATCGCGCTGCGGTAGTCCTGAATCGCACGTCGATACAGCCCACCGACTCGATCATCTGATCGTTTTTCTATTTTCTCTAATTGTTCAAGTAAAGCGATCCGGTCAGGCTCGGTGAGATCTTCGGCCGCCGCCATGTGCGGAACAAAACAGGCAAGTGAGACAAGGGCTGCGCACGACATGAGCGAGCGAGAGGGTATTCGAAGGTATAGGATTGGGATCATAGGTCTTAGGTGTGGTAGGTGTGGTAGGTGTGGTAGGTGTGGTAGGTGTGGTAGGTGTGGTAGGTGTGGTAGGTGTGTGTATCAGCCCCTTTTTTTTAAACAAGCAGCTGATAGCTCGGAATATACGGAGGAACTACGATATTTCTAGCTTCATATTCAGAAAAGCAGCACAAAAAAAATGCCGTCTGAAGCCATGAGGCTCCAGACGGGCATATCAAATACAAAATCCAATCCAGATGGATTGGATGATTTCTCCCATTTACTCAGCTTTTTCAGCTTTCTTGCCTTTGCAGCACTTTTTTTCACAATCAGCACCGCATTTTTTCTTTTCAGCGCAGCACTTCTTCTTGCAGCCAGCAGGGCACTCTTTTTTGGCTCCGTCTTTATTATGGGCGTCACAAGTGTCACAGGCAAAAGCCATTGGAGACATGCCAAGAGATGTGGCGACGGCGAATAATGTAATCATCGTTTTCATAGTGTAGTATATTGGTTTAGTTGGTTTTTCGTTGGTGTAGCGGCGTTCAGAGCATCTAAGCGCCCGTCTACAGCGACTAAGAGTAGTTGATCTCAAATATTATTCCAGATTCTTTAATCTTTTTTTGACCGCGCCTATTTTCGGTGTGCATTGCGCTTGCTTGCCACGCATCATCTCCTAGTATGCAGCCTTCCACTCACCTAGCACCTATGAACCGAGTTTTTGTCGAGAAACAAGCTGAATTTAACGCCCAGGCCCGTGAACTACTCCACGACCTTCGGGAAAATCTGAACCTCAAATCCCTGTCCGCCGTCCGTGTCGTGCAACGATACGATATCGATGGCCTAAGTGACGAGGAATTCAACGAGGCCGCACGCCTCATCCTCTCAGAGCCACAAGTGGAGACGTCTAGCGCCACTCTTGCTCTCGCAGACGATGAATCAGCCTTCGCCGTGGAATACCTACCCGGCCAGTATGATCAACGCGCCGACTCCGCCGCACAGTGCGTGCAGATCCTCACCCAACAATCTAAACCACTCGTGGCATCCGCTCGCGTGATTATTCTCAAAGGAGAATTTACAGCGGAGGATATCGAAAACGTCAAATCCTACACCATTAATGCGGTTGATTCCCGGGAAGCGGGCATGGATCAACCTGACTCCCTTGAGGTGAACACTGAGATTCCCGATGATGTGGAAATACTCGAAGGCTTCACCACCGCCAGTGCCGATGACCTCAACACTCAGCGAGCTGCACTTGACCTAGCGATGTCCACTGAGGACCTCATCTTCACCCAAACCTATTTCCGCGACGAAGAGGAGCGCAACCCAACGATCACCGAGATTAAAATGCTCGATACCTACTGGTCTGATCACTGCCGCCACACGACTTTTGCGACCAAGATCAAATCCGTCGAATTCGAAAACCCAAGCGTTATTTCCGAGACGTATCAAAAATACCTCGCCACACGTGACGAAGTGTATGGTGCCGACACCGAACGCCCGATCAACCTCATGGACATCGCCTTGATCGCGATGAAAGAGCTGCGCAAAACCGGCGAACTCGACAACGTCGAAGTTTCCGAGGAAATCAATGCCGCTTCAATCGTCGTTCCTGTGGATGTCGATGGCACGGATGAAGACTGGCTGGTGATGTTTAAAAACGAAACGCATAACCACCCTACCGAGATTGAACCATTCGGCGGAGCCGCCACCTGTCTGGGTGGATGTATTCGTGACCCCTTATCCGGACGTTCCTACGTCTATCAGGCGATGCGTATCACAGGAGCCGCCGACCCCCGCACACCATTCTCTGAAACACTCCCTGGGAAACTTCCTCAGCGTAAAATTTGCCGTGAAGCCGCCCATGGGTATTCATCCTACGGAAACCAGATCGGCCTAGCGACCGGTCAAGTGGCCGAGGTCTACCACCCTAACTACGTTGCCAAACGCATGGAAATTGGCGCAGTAGTCGCAGCGGCACCCAAGAAAAACGTTTTCCGAGGTTCACCCTCTACCGGCGATGTCATCCTCCTCATTGGCGGTCGCACGGGACGCGATGGAGTTGGCGGCGCAACGGGGTCTTCCAAAGAACACACCGACACCGCGCTCGATAACTCAGCTGAAGTGCAAAAAGGCAACCCGCCGACCGAGCGCAAGGTGCAACGTTTGTTCCGCGATCCTGTTCTAGCTCCTAAAATCAAGATTTGTAACGACTTCGGAGCTGGCGGCGTCTCCGTCGCCATCGGTGAAATCGCACCCAGTCTCGAAATTAACCTCGATGCCGTGCCCAAAAAATACGCCGGACTCGATGGCACCGAACTTGCCATTTCCGAATCCCAAGAGCGGATGGCCATCTGTGTGGACCCTACTGAAATCGACTTTTTTAAAGCGGCCTGCGACAAGGAAAACCTCGAATGCACCTACGTTGCTGACGTCACGGATTCCGGCCGCTTGGTGATTACATGGCGTGGCAAGAAAATCGTAAACTTCTCCCGTGCCTTTCTCGATACCAATGGCACCACCCAGTCCACCTCCATTCACGTCAAAGCCCCCAACACAAGCTCTCCGCTTGAGAAAGCAGCCCATAAAAAAGGCAACTCACTTCAAGAAACCTGGAGCCAAACACTCGGAGACCTCAATACCGCCTCCCAAAAAGGCTTAGGCGAAATGTTTGACGGATCGATTGGTGCAGGAAGTGTGCTCAACCCCTTCGGAGGTAAGAACCAAATTACGCCTACCGATGCCATGGTCGCTAAAATCCCACTCCTTGAGGGGAATACCACCACCTGCACTCACATGGCTTGGGGATTCAACCCCAATATAGCAAGCTGGTCACCCTTCCACGGGGCTCTCTATGCCGTTACAGAATCCGTCTGCCGCGTGGTCGCCTCCGGTGCCAAGCTCAGCGATATCCGCCTCACTCTCCAAGAATATTTTGAGAAACTGGGCACCGACTCCACCCGCTGGGGTAAACCATTTTCCGCGCTACTGGGTGCCTACCTCGCCCAACACGAACTCCGCCTTGGAGCGATCGGAGGAAAAGATTCCATGTCGGGATCATTCAACGAAATCGACGTGCCACCCACCCTTGTTTCTTTTGCCGTAGCTCCAGGAAAAACCACGCTTGCCCTCTCACCCGAGTTCAAGCAGGCAGGCTCAAACATCCACTTCATCAAGATCCCACGTGATGAACAACACGTGCCCAACTTCAATAAACTCAAAGAAGTAGCCGATCAACTCTACGCTGAAAATGCAGCGGGCAACATCCTCTCGATCCACTCGCTCGCAGAAGGTGGCATTGCCTCCGGTATTGCTAAAATGGCCTTTGGTAATGGTATCGGGGCTAAGCTCGATACCGAGCTCAACCTCTTCCAGGAACGCTACATCTGCTTTTTAGTGGAAACCGGCGGTGAGCTTGCCATTCCCTCAACGATTATCGGTAAGACCACCTCGGCTCCTACCATTCAGTATCAAGGAGAAACACTCGCTCTCTCCGACCTGCTCGAAGCCTGGACCACACCGCTCGAATCGACCTACCCGACTCAGGTCACCTCGCCTCACCAAGAGCTCGAAACCTTCTCCTACACAGGAGCCACTACAAGATCAACTAGAAATGCCGGCGTGGCATCGGCGCAGCCAAAGGTCGTCATCCCCACCTTCCCGGGAACCAACTGCGAATACGACACCGCACGGGCATTCACCCAAGCCGGAGCCAAAACTGACACCTTTATTTTCCGCAATCTGACGTCGGCCCATATTGAAGAGTCGCTCGCAGAGCTGGCCCAAAAAATCAAAGAGTCACAAATCCTCATGCTGCCAGGCGGATTCTCAGCCGGAGATGAACCCGACGGATCAGGGAAATTTATCGCCACGATCCTCCGTAATCCCATGATTGCTGACGCTGTGATGGACCTTATTAAAAACCGAGACGGACTTGTGTTAGGTGTCTGTAACGGCTTCCAAGCCCTGATCAAAACCGGACTGGTCCCCTACGGCGAAATCCGCGACCCTCAACCAGGAACCCCCACACTCACCTTTAATGACATTGGTCGTCACGTCGCCTGTTACGCCACCACACGTATCGCATCGACTCTCTCTCCTTGGCTAGCCAACACCCAAGTCGGCGACGTTCACAACATCCCCTTCTCCCACGGTGAAGGGAAATTCTATGCCTCCGAAGCCGAGATTCAGCAACTTGCAGCCAACGGCCAAATCGCTATGCAATACACGGATCTCGATGGCGCGCCGTCAATGGACATCGCCCACAACCCGAACGGATCGCTCTACGCCATTGAAGGCATCAGCTCACCATGCGGACGAGTGCTGGGTAAAATGGGCCACACCGAACGTCGAGGCGACAACATCGCCAAAAACCTCCCCGGCAATAAACATCAAGCCCTGTTCAAAGCGGGAGTTAACTACTTCGGGTAACCTCCCCCCTGCTTGCAGCAAGTGAATACATTGAATTTTCACCCAAAATTCATCATTATTTCACAATCAGATGTCAGGGTTCCTTCGTTATGAAATCCGAAGGAACCCAAAAGATCACCATCACTCTGCCTCACGCCGTCTATCACCGCCTGCGTAACGAAGCCAAACGCCAGAAGCTATCGCTGCCAGAGTTAGTGCACAAAAAAATTCAGCTGCGTCCATCCCAGCCGGCACCACTGGCAATCCTACCTCTCAAGGAAATCCTCGCCATCACCGCACCCGAAGCGATCAACCCAGAGGCTCGCCTTGATTTTTTCTCAAGATGATCTATTCGCGATCAACGAGTTCGAACTTTTTACTCATACCGAGCCAAGGCATCCTTTAGATCTTCAATACAATCTTCCTTGAACCAGTCAGACCCTAAATGCTCATTTGCCAAGTGCTCCAAAATCAGGCATACTTCACCCGTGATCAACTACGACAAATTCACCAAATCACTCAAACATCTCGAACTTCAAAATGAGAACTACCAAAATCTGGATGAATCGTTGCCACCTCTGATGAAAGAAGCTGTCGCAGAATCTGTCATTCAACGATTTGAAACCTGTTATGACCGCCTCTGGAAAGTGCTCAAGCGCTACATGGACAAGCATCTGGGGCTGCCCGAACTCCCCCAATAGCCCGAAACCGCTTTTACGTATTGCGGCCGAAAACAATATTCTCCCCCCAACCATCGAACATTGGCTCAGCTACGCGGACGCACGAACCTCCACCGCCCATGACTACAGTGAAGAGAAAATGCAAATCGTTCTTGATCTGATGCCATCATTCCTCGAGCACTCCGTCAAACTTTATCAATCGATGACCCTGGACACATGGAAATAGACTCATCCATCGACCTCAAGCCCTTGAAGGCAGCGCCATCACCATCCGGATCGACCTCCATATTTGGAGTGAACTCCCAACGAAGTTTCAAGCTCTACGTCGGAACTCTTAACACCTCTAGGGCGAGATCGAACTCGCTCAGAGTTCAGTTCAAAGGAGTAGCTGGGGAGGATGGCCTCATCTTAACACCCTCAGGCAACCAATCATTTTTAATCGATCCAATATATCCACCACGATGCGGGCTGCTGTTCGGGTGATCCATATGATACTTGACGATCTCTAGAAACTTTTTCTCATCCACGTCCCCTTTGAACTCCTCAAGGAGTTGGCCTTCGCGATACACGCGTAGTGTCGGCAAATTTTGAATCTGCAACCGGTCCATGAGTTCCATGTTTCGGCCAGCCAATACCTTCGCCACTAAAATTTTTGAAGGCAATCGGTTAATGGCGACGTCCAGTTCAGATTTATCGCTTCTGACCACAGAAATCTGTTCGTGATGAAAATCGGCAATCACCACACGCCCAGGTTCATTGATGACATCGTCGAATTCGGCGCTGTCGACCATCCGGACTTCAGCGTATCCGCCTTTGAATATTATCTGATCCAGTCCTATAATGGCCACCGTAGCCACCTCGAGAGCTATCGAGCGCATGCGCTCAGAAGCCGGCAGCATCAAGGCTGCGGCTGCCAGACATATGTATAAAAAGGCTTTCATCTTCAACTGCGTAAAAAGAATATGGGCTCGGCGAACAAATATATCAAGAATTAAAGTGTTTTTTTTGAAATTCCCCGATCAAACGTGTGTGCCCAAGACGCTCCCCTGTGTATTTTTGGCCATTTCACTTGATAATCAGGGCTATATATGCGATTCCGCGCCCGCATGGCCGACAAGCAATTTCAGTCTTTACCCGGATTCCGGGATTTCACTCCGCGTGATTGCGCGATTCGCAACTATCTTTTCTCCGTCTGGAGAGATGTAGCGCATCGTTACGGCTTTGTAGAATATGAAGCTCCTATCCTAGAGTCCACTGAACTTTACCTCAAGAAATCTGGTGGAGAGCTCACCACCCAACTCTTTCGCTTCAATGACCAAGGTGGCCGGGATGTCACCCTCAGGCCTGAGCTTACGGCATCGTTGGCTCGTATCGTGGGTGCTAATCAGCGAAATTTCCCGAAACCTCTGAAGTGGTTTGAAATCGGCCCCTGCTTCCGCTATGAAAAACCACAAAAAGGACGCGGGCGCGAATTCATCCAATTCAACGCCGACATTCTCGGTGAATCCTCCGCCAATGCCGATGCTGAGCTCATTGCGCTCGCCATTGACACCATGCTGGCTCTTGGATTTCAACAAGGTGATTTTATCATCCGCGCATCCGACCGACAAAGCTGGTTGAATTTCTGCGAACAACACGCGATCTCAGACCCTTCTGAATTTCTCCCGATCATTGACCGACTCGAAAAACTCAAACCCGAGGTGATCGATGAAAAACTCGCGGCATTCAAAGTCACGCGTGATCAAGTGGACACCTTCATCAATGACCCAGCGAACGCTTCGGATGATTTTCGCGCGATTCAGGCTGATCTCGATGCCCGCGGACTTAGCACCTACCTAGAGCTTGATCTCACCATCGTTCGCGGACTAGCTTATTACACTGGCGTCGTATTTGAAATTTTTGATATCAAAAAATCCATGCGCGCCGTCGCGGGCGGAGGTCGATACGATGGTCTTTTATCCACCCTCTCAAATGGCGCGGCCGATCTCCCCGCCACAGGCTTTGCCATGGGCGACATGGTGATCCGCAATTTCATTGAAGAGACCGCCCACGCCAACATGGAAATGGAAGCCTGGATGGCTCGCAACCCATCCTGCGACGTCTACATGGTCATCGCTGACGAAGCACAGCGCCCCAGCGCACTGGGTGTCCTTGCCAAACTCCGCCAAGCGGGCGTCTCCGTCGACTTCCCCATGACCCGATTAAATGTAGGCAAGCAATTTAAAAAAGCCCAGCAATCCGGTGCCCGCTTCGCCCTCGTCATCGGCTCTGAGTTTCCTGAGATGCAACTCAAGATTCTTTCCTCTCGCAGCGAAGAAACCATTCACCCTAATACCGATGTCGTTGAAATCATTCAACACCACCTCAACACTGAGGATGGACCGCTCATCGCGTAACACTTTCAAATAAACCACCACATCTAACTAAAATCATGCGAACTCATACTTGTAACGAACTTCATCACTCCAATATCGGAGAAACAGCAACTCTGATCGGCTGGGTTAACTCTAACCGCGACCACGGCGGAGTGTCTTTTATCGACCTCCGGGATCGCGAAGGTCTCACTCAGGTCGTCTTCCGTCCTGAGGAAAATGCTAAAGCCGCCGAACTCGCTAAATCACTCCGCAGTGAAGACATGATCCAAGTTACAGGTCTGGTCGAAGAGCGTCCTGAGGTCGATGGCAAATCCACGATTAACCCAGACATGGCGACAGGCAGCATTGAAATTGCCGTCACCAACCTCACCATCATCAACAAGTCCGAGGTCCTCCCCTTCCAGCTCGATAAAGAGCTATCCAATGAGGACCTCCGGATGAAATACCGCTACCTCGACCTCCGACGCGCACGCATGACCCGCAACCTGCGTCAGCGTCACCGCATCACCCAATCGACCCGTAATTTCCTCGATGCCGATGGCTTCTGCGAAATCGAAACACCCATCCTCTCGAAGTCCACACCAGAAGGAGCTCGTGATTTCCTCGTGCCGTCCCGTATGCATCCTGGCGAGTTCTACGCCCTGCCGCAAGCACCGCAACAATACAAACAACTTCTGATGTGTGGTGGTATTGAAAAATATTTCCAAATCGCCCGCTGCTTCCGCGATGAAGATCTGCGCGCCGACCGTCAACCTGAGTTTACCCAGATCGACATCGAGGCCTCCTTCGTCTCAGCCGATGACATGCACAACCTTGTGGAAGGCCTACTCGGCAAGGTGTTCAAAGACTCACTCAATGTGGATATTCCCGAGTCATTTGACCGCCTCACATGGAAGGAAGCGATGAACACCTACGGATCGGATAAGCCTGACCGCCGATTCGGCTACCACCTCACCGACCTTACCGAGGACCTCAAGGACTGCGAATTCCGCGTCTTCTCAGGTTCTATTAAAAACGGTGGCGTCGTCAAAGCAATCAATGCCAAAGGGTTCTCCGGTGCAACTCAGGGACAGATTGAAAAACTCACTCAAACAGCTATCGAAGCAGGTTCCAAAGGTCTAGCTTACATTCAGGTTCGTGATGAAGACCGCTCGACTTGGCGTTCACCATTCGTCAAACGCATGACCGACACCGAAGTCGAAGCGCTACGCGAAAAACTCGACATCGAGCCAGGCGACCTCATCCTCTTTGGAGCAGGTGAATGGGAATCCGTTTGTGAAGTGCTCGGCCGTATCCGCCTGGAGTGCGCCAAGCTGCAAAATGTTCTCGAAGGAAACGACGAACTCAACTTCCTCTGGGTCACAGAGTTCCCTCTTCTTGGCTACGACGAGGAGGAAAACAAGTGGAATGCCGTCCACCACCCGTTCACCCGCCCCATCCCTGAAGACGTCGACAAACTCATCACCGGCACCAAAGCCGAGCTCAGTGCCGATGACGAAAGCACCCGCTACGCTGGGCTTCGTGCTGAAGCCTACGATGTTGTGCTCAACGGTAATGAACTCGGTGGAGGATCCATCCGGATTCACGAAGCCGACCTCCAAAGTTCCATGTTCACCGCCCTCGGTGTCACGGAAGAGGAAAAAGAAAGCATGTTTGGCCACATCCTCGAAGCCTTCAAATTTGGCGCCCCTCCTCACGGCGGACTCGCTCTCGGCCTCGACCGCCTCGCGATGCTCATCTGTGGTGAGACATCCATCCGCGAAGTGATAGCCTTCCCGAAAAACAACAAAGGAATGGACATCATGTCGGCCTCCCCCGCCGGTGTGGACTTTAAGCAACTCCGCGACCTCCGCATTCAAAGCACCGTCAAGGAAAAGCCACAAGGGTAAACAAAATGACCTGGAACGACCAATTTCTCAAACTCTTCCGTAACTGCGTCGAGCAATACCGAGGTGGTAATGATGAGTTTCACTCCTACTACGGAGAGGACGATATCACCTTTCTGTCCTCGATCGGGTACAAGCCACGCGAGCTATTCGACTTCGTTGAAGATTTTGTCGATGATGGTCAACCGACAGAATCCACTGCGCTATTAGTAGCAACAGTGCGGCGCGATTATTTACTCACAGTGCAAAAAGGAGAACTCAGTCAACACGAGATCACCACATCCGATCTCCCCACCTTTGGGGATACGCTAGATGAGATTGCCTATTTCCCCCGCATCCTAGCCAAAGCCCGAGCCAAACTCAAAGGTGAGCTCGACCCCGATATTATGTATGGCTGCGGCGGCGACCGCAATTTCCTCAAAAACAACGGCAACATTCACCCCGCCGATTTCCTCCGCCACGTCTGGGCCAGTGGCGACACCAACGAGCACATCATCAGCTTTGTTCGAGAATCGTTAACTTGATCTAGATACCTCGGCAATGAAACGTCCCGCTAGCCGGATATGGGCAGGGCCAGCAAAAAAAAGGCTCAGGATAAATCCTGAGCCCGAAATAAATCGTTTTTGATGCGAGTGAGAAACCCGCGTTGCGAAGGATACCATCCAACGCGAGGGCGATATGCGCTCCATCACCAGCAAGGTCAAGCTCAATCGTCAACTTTGGATTGGAGCTCAGTCAGGAGTCTATCGCGCATTGCGCTGGTTTGATTGATCCGAATGTGACTGTATTCAGTTTTGACAAAGGGTGACTTTCACACTAGGTTTTTTGCACTTCAAACTGACTACTTCCAACTAGAAATGAAAGATTACAAAGGAGAACAAATTCTCGTCGTTACCCGTGCCTTGCTCAACGAGCTAGGCTCCTTCCAAGGAATTAACACCCAGGTGGACGATTACCTCCCCGCCCTGTTGAACCCCGAAAACAACTTTTTCATGGATCGTGGAGAAGCGGAGCCTGACCCGAGCCATAAACAACTCATCCCCTACTGCATTTTTCGTGTTAAAGGAACCGACGGAGTAGCCACGCGCTACCTTCATTACACTCGGGGGAAATCCGGCGGTGAGTCCCGGCTTCACGCCAGTGGCTCTGTCGGCATCGGTGGTCACATCAACCCGATCGATCAACGCGAAGGCCACCTGGGCATGGAAACTTACATGGCGGGCGTAGAACGCGAAATCCAGGAGGAACTCGTCATCTCCGGCGAACACACCAATCAAATCATCGCTCTCCTCAACGACGACTCCAACAGCGTCGGCGAAGTCCACCTCGGTGTCGTGCACATCATCGATCTCGAAAACGACGATGTCCGCGCCAACGAAGACGCCATCGCCAACCTCAGCCTGCTCACACTCGAAGAACTCAAAGGTGACTATTACGAGCGACTCGAAACCTGGAGCCAGCTCTGTGTGGATATCCTAGCAGACGCTTAACATCCTATTTTCACCCAATCAAAGCATCCCAAGCGCAGCGATACACATCGCTACGCTTTATTTTTACCCCCCCGCTTAGGGTGTCCCAATCCGCTTCATCCATCAAATCCAGCGTAAGCCCTCCAATCAAACCTGGCAGCGCCGTGGCCATCCTCGCCCTTCGACGGCTCAATGATCGGGCGTAGCTCGCGCCATCGCACAAATAAGCTCTCGCCTGCTTACGCCAGCGTTCAGACTCGACCATCAAAGCGGCACGATCGCTCGGATCAACCCCCGGAAGATAGCATCGTCCAGCCTTAAGATCATTCGGGAGATCGCGCAGAATGTTGATCAGCTGCAAGCCCTTGCCATAATCAGCACCCCAGCTCATCAGCTGAGCGTGATCGGTCGTGGAGAAGTTTTTGAGCGTCATGGCACCTATCTCGGTCCAGAACTCACCCACGCACCCAGCCACAAGATAACAATACTCGTCCAACTCAGCGTCTTGGGAAAAACAAAAGTCGTCGCGAAGCTCAAAACGTTCGATATCGAGCCGCTGGCCGCGTATAATATGCGCCATCACCGTGAAGATAGATTGTCTCTGCTCATCAGAGCGCAACGCGTTTAGCCAATCGAGAACACCTTCGATTTCCGCCATCAGCACACGCTCTCCCAGATGACTCTGCCGTGGGATCACTTCGCCCTTCAGCTGACCGATCCACACACTCCGATCGCCGCCACGCATCACCTCAGCCATGCCATCGAGTAACTCAAGCCTGAGCTCGGCTGGCAAACTTTCAGTATCGGCCAAGGTGTCGCTCGCCCGAGCTAACAAATACCCGAGACTCACAGGCTCACGCATCGGCTTAGGCAGCACACGCATACTCAGATAAAACGATCTCGAAACGTTTTTGAGGATGTTTTTTCCAAGCGGGTTCATTTTAAAAATCAATTAAACAAGCGTCACTTTCTCACCCCACAATGTAGGATCCAGATTTGTTCTAGCCCGATCTAATAAATCGGCGACCCCGCCATCTTTGCGTCCTACATCATTAAGAAAGGCCATCATAGTCGATCCCGATCCACTCATCATCGCAGCCGAAACCTCAGGCTGGGCAAGCAACCAGATTTTCATTTCGGCTAAAAAGAGATGTTTTTCAAAAACCGGTTTTTCCAGGTCATTGACCACCTCGCCCCATGGCATCGATTGCGCGGTGTAATCCACTCCTGGCAAAGCCACCTCTCCCGCCCAGCGCCGATACGCCTCCGGAGTATCCACGCCAAAGCTAGGCTTCAGCAGTAAAATCTGCACACCCTTCAGTTCTGGAATATTCACCGGCGTCACCCGCTCGCCACGCCCTTCGATCAGGCAGGCTTGCTCATAGATAAAAAAGGGAATATCGGATCCTAGGCTAGCTGACATTTCAGCCAATTCCTCATTGCTGATTCCAGCGTCCTCAAGCTCATTAAGAGCCAGCAAAGCGGTGGCGGCATCGCTGCTTCCACCACCCAACCCCGCGCCATGAGGCACATTCTTCACCAAGGTCACCTTCCACCCACAGGATTTCCCCGTGCGCTGCTGGAATAGCCTAACCGCTTTCGTGACGAGATTGGATTCATCCACTGGCACACCTGGAGTATCGCACACTAGACAATAATCATCCGCCCGTTCGAAAGTCAAGGTGTCCGCTAAATCCAGCGGCACCATCAGACTCTCTAACGCGTGAAATCCATCCTCGCGTTTCCCAAGAACTTTCAAGGTGAGATTCACCTTCGCCGGCGCTCGTTTCTGAAGTTTTTCAATACCCATATCTGGCAGCATGTTATAGCTGAAAAATCTCAACTGAAAACTTCAAAATCCACCCTTATGGATCTCCGCGTTAATGCCCCTTCACGGGAGCGGGAATACAAACGACCTGCATGCCCGCTGATTGAGCGGCCATCACACCCGCTGGGGCATCCTCGAGCACAAGACAGCGCTCAGGCGCGATTTCAAGACGTAATGCCGTTTCCAAGAAAACATCAGGTGCGGGCTTGCCACACTTCACATCACTGGCCGTCACCACCTCATCGAAAAGATCACTCAGCCCAGCGGCCTGTAACGTTTTTTCAACCACCAAGCGCGATCCGCCAGAAGCCACCGCCATGGGCAGCTTGCCACGCAAGCTGCGCGCAAAAGCAACCACTTCTTCGATCACCTCGACCTTGTCGATATTTTCAAGAAAAGCCGCACGTTTATCAACCGCCACGGTTTCGGCATCGAGATGCAAGCCGCACTCGCCATTGAGCTCTTTGACAATGTCTTTGGTGGGGCGGCCTCCCATGGCGTAAAACACATCCTCAGGGAAGATATGGCCCGCGTTCTGTTTAGCCAAGGCATCACACCAGGCGGAAAAATGAACAGCCATGGAGTCAACCAAGGTGCCATCGAGATCGAAAATAACGGCGTCGTAGCCGTCTTCAGGAATTTCAAAGGAAGCAAATCGTGTCATCGCCGTGGGATATGCCTACTTGCGGCGTCTCTTGCAACAGGATAAATGAAACATTTCCAACTCCATTTCTACCCCTCATCAGAATCAATCTCTTAGACTAAGTTCGAGACTAAATTTTCAATCTTTAGCGGGTTTTTTATATAAAAAATGATGTGATTTTGTGTTGTAGAGTAAGTTGCGAGAAATAAATAAGTATTTTGTTGACGTTCGTCTGTAACTATCAGAGGACTGCCGAAGTCCCTCCGTCTTAGCGTTGCTTACAGCAACGCACCTTGGTCACCCCATGACCAGCCCCCCCCATTGATTGGCTTTCAGCCAAATCAAAAAAGAAGGCAACCTACCAATCCTTAAAATTGACTTGATAGAACCTAACTAACCTAACTAACCTAAAAACAACAATAAAAAGAGAAACTCATGTATAAGAAAATTATATTTCTATTCGCCATGCTTTTGAGCATTTCGGCCATTAAGGCACAACGCATCGTCTCCCTGCACACCGCTGCTGACGATGTTATCGTCGTCGTGCTTGAGTCCGGTTGGCATACCGGATCTTACACGAACCCTGTCGATATGACTCCGGGTAACTGGCAAATTGATGGTGCCGCCGCAACGACGATTAACCGAGAGTCTCGCCCTTGGGACGAGCTGAAACACGTCTCACAGGGGAACTTGTATCCCGTTATGATGCGACATCACATTTACCTAACGCACACAGCCAAGTTAGTTAATCAGCAAATATATGCCATCACAACTCCTTACGGATCCAGATCATTTGTTTTTGATGAAACAAAAACTTTTTGTGAAAGCATTAAGGTCAATCAAGTTGGCTATAACCCCGATTCTAACGTGCGATATGCTAATTTTGGCATTTTTCTGGGAGATGGAGGCTCTCGCAAGTTGACGGTGAACCCCAATTACAAGGTGATTAATACCAAAACGAATGCTGTGGTGGTTTCTGGAACTTCCACTTACTGGGGGGATGATACGGGCAATTCCGGTGTTCTGAGCGGGGAGTTTGTGTATCGATTAGATTTATCAGCTGTTCCTGAAGGTGGCCCCTACCGAGTATCGGTTCAGGGGTTTGGCGTTTCTCATCCTTTTGATGTTTCAAAAGAAGCGAGTAGAAGAATAGCGCTTATTCATGCAAAAGGCATGTATCATCAACGGTGTGGCATTGCGTTAGAAAAAAAACATACTGATTTCACACGAGGTATTTGTCACACTACCGTAGGTTATACTAAAGCTCCATGGGTAAATGGAGGTATGATACATGTTCCTGCTGGCTCTACCATGCACGCCATCAGAGGCGGGTATCATGATGCCGCAGACTTTGATAGGCGTCCGATGCACACGATAATCCCCACATTGATGCTGAGCACTTTTGAAGCATTCAAAGGGAATTTTATAGATAACCAATACAACATTCCTGAATCTGGGAATGGAATTCCTGATTTTCTAGATGAAGCTATCTGGGGATTGATAGGATGGGAAAATTTACAAGAGGCCAATGGTGGTGTTATGGCGGGCACAGAGGCTAGTCGACATCCTACTTATGGAGAAGTGACCGCTGCTACTGACTACCTCGTTTATGGAACATGGGGTGTATCAAATGTTGTTACTATTGAGAGTGCTGGTATATTTGCTCAGGCATCTCGCCTTGTCCGTCCGTATGACGCGGCCCGGGCAGATGATCTTTTAGCTAAAGCTCAACTTGCGTGGAATTTTGCATCTAATAAAGGAGGTTCATCTTTGGAGCCTGGTATTATGTATGCTGCGCTGCAGCTTTATTTGGCAGATGTGACAGGTGATGCTACTATAGACATGGCTAATACTTACCACGTAAGGTTTAGAACGCTTGCTCAAAATATGATTCTCAACAACGGCTCTTGGCCTAACCAATATTTGACAGGTAATATGGATGCCAAAATAAAAACAGCGCATTTTATCAGTTACCTACTCACATCCTCGGCTACGGACGCCACGTTAAAAAATAACCTGATTCAAAAAGTGCTTACCACAGCTAATACCGGAGGGTATATGGGATCGATTGAGAATAACCCCTATGCACGTGGGGCTGATCGATTTTATGGCTGGGGTTCTGGCACGGCCCAAGGGCGTTATGCTATGGTTGCTGCTTTTGCTTCTGTGTTAACTACAAGCTCTTCAGAAAAACAAAGATATTACGATATTGTTAGTCAGTTTGGCGATTACAGTCTGGGTCTTAATCCTCTAGGACAAAGTTATGTCGTAGGTTTAGGGGCAAAGCAGCCTCTCAGTCCTTTGCATGCTGATTCTTGGTTTACAAAATACGGCAAGGGGGATCATAATGGACACCCGATTGGCAATGTGCCGGGGATCGTTATTTACGGGCCTGCCGCGCCTGGAGGAAGCGGAGAGCCTAGTGGGGCAACCTATCAAAAAATCATCTCTGACAAGCTTTATCCGCGATGGAATAACATGCCATTACAGAGATGCTGGGCCGATGGCTGGAGCCTTGTCAACTGTAACGAATTTACCACCTGGGAAACCATGGTGTGGAACACCTGTATGTATGGCATTCTCTATGATGCCAGTAATCATACACTATCACCATTCAAAGCTTGGCAGATGGAGCACTGGAATGATACCGAGTTAGCTGTGGCTCAGGCTGATCAAAACCCAGAATCCGACGGGTTGCACAACCTCTTGGAATTTGCTTTTGGGACGAATCCTAAAAAAGCTGATACCATTGGTGATAAAATGCGTATCCAGGGTGATGCTTTGGTGATCACTCGGCGCCAAGCAACGCCTACTGAGCTATCGTATGAAGTGCAAGAATCAATTACCTTGCAGCCTGGTAGCTGGACAACGGTTACTGGAGCTACGGTTGATGTGATTTCTACGAATAACGGCTTTGAAACGGTTGAAATTACGAAGTCTTCCGGATGGCTTACAGGTCAAGGGCGTCGAAAGTTTCTACGTTTAGCTGTAACGCTTCAATGATATCAGAGAGGGGTTCTCGGATGAGGAACTTCAAAAAACGCTAGAGCCTAACCTGTTAGGCTCTAGCTATGTAAATAGAATAATCAATCAGAGTTCTACTTCTTCATCCGAGTATTTTCCGCCGGCAATCCATTTCGTCTCACCCGATTCATTGGTAAAACGGACATTGCCTTTGATAACAACACCATCAGCAAACCGAACAAGCCCTTGAACCGTCAGCTTTTTCGCAGCAATCAAAGAGGGCACACCCAAACCTTCAAGACTATCCACCATTTTATACTCATTGCTGAGAGCAATGACAGGTGGGATGCCTTCCCTTTCTGAAACCAGAGCCATGCGCCCATCTTCCGTTTGTTCATACGCATCCGAGCGTAGCGCCAACAAATCTGAGGTCGTCTTCACAGGAGCAAATCGAGAGCGAGGTACACAAATGGCACCTGAGCCAGGGAACGATTCAATCGCAGCCCCCATCGCGGTTTCTAGCTGATAAACTAGCGTCGATTTTTTATCCCGAGGGTCAATGGTTTTGGTGTTTTGAATCATGGGAAGAGGCAATACGCCGCCTTCCTTGTCCAAAAGCTCCTTCAACACATCGAGACGGATCCACAAACTGTTCGTATTAAAGTAGCGGTGACGTTCGATATTCTGAAACTGCTCGAGATCCTCCTCTGCGCACTGCGCGACTTCACGCAGCAACAGCTGACCGTCATTGCGACGGATAGCGAGATGCCCACCCTTTTTATCCGCACCTGTCCGGCGTGTGGCTTCCATGAGAAACGGCTGATCACTTTCAGCGAAATACCTCAACAGTCCAGCATCTAGAATAGCTCCTAGGTTATCGGAGTTCGATACAAAAGCGTATTTCACCCCGCCCGCAAGAAGAGCATCCAGCCAACCACTCCCGGAGAGCGCGGCAAAGAGGTCACCATGCCCGGGAGGACACCATTCCATCGATGGCTTTTTCTCCCATGTCGCAGGCTCCATCGTAGCGGCATCAATCTTAGGAATCTGGTTTTGCATCATCTCCACATTCTCAGCACCGGAAAGCCCCTGATCCTTATAGGCCTCCATGTGCTCCAAGGTGTCTTTCGAAGTGCTGAAGCTATCCATCAGCAAAAACCGCACTTTTGCCCCCGTCGTTTCGCGCAAGTGAATGATCTGATCGGCAATAATATCGAGAAATGTTGTGTCATCCTTGACCGGAAGTAAGCTTTTGGCCTTCTGAAGCCCCATACCAGTGCCCAGTCCGCCATTGAGTTTGATCACCACCGTCTGCTTGAGCAACGCCGGATCAAAGACCTCATCAGACTGGGAAACATCTCCCAGTAAGGGCAAACTCTCACAAGGGCGAATGCTCTCCTCGGAGATCATGCCGCTCTCATTGCGGAGCAAGGCTTGGTAGTTACGTTCAAAGGCACGTATGGCGGCCTCGCTCACAGCGGCGGCTTCCATCTTTTGGCGGAAAGGAGAAAAATCACTCATGATTAAATCGACGGGTGAAATCCGTCGCCGCCAAATAACCCGCAGCTGAGAACAATTCAACTCTAATAAATAAGAGGCTCCCGCAGCGGGTTATACTCGTAAAAAAGCCACCTCATCTGACACTCATTCCAGCGATCAATAGGCACTCCTTGTTGAATTTGCCTTCGGTTGGTTGAATTCGCTTCGCGAGTTGAAAGCTCCTGCCGGTGCGTTGAAGTTGTAGAGATCGTTCTAAGATCACTCCTCGCTGCCGAGCCATTTGTAAGTCACGCCAGCAAGTGCTGCACCGATGATCGGAGCTACCCAGAACAACCACACCTGAGAAATGGCGGGGGTATCCGCAAAAATAGCCGCAGCAAGACTCCGGGCAGGGTTCACTGAGGTGTTCGATACCGGAATACTGATCAGGTGAATCAACGTCAATCCTAGGCCGATCGCCACTCCAGCTAAGCCCTTAGGCGCGCGGTCATCCGTTGCGCCAAGTATAATGATCAGGAACATAAACGTCATCACAACCTCGGTGATGAAAACCGATCGCATATCAAACTTCCCAGGTGAGAGATCACCATATCCGTTCGAGGCAAATCCACCGGCTTCAAACCCAACCTGGCCAAAGGCAATGAGATAAAGCACTCCCGCACCGAGAATGCCACCCACCACCTGCACAAGAATGTAGGGCAAAAGCTGCGCTGAGGGGAATCGGCCACCGAGCCAGAGCCCGACGGAAACCGCTGGGTTCAGGTGACATCCTGAAATATGCCCAATGGCATACACCATCGAAAGCACCGTCAAGCCGAAGGCAAAAGACACCCCGAGGTGGGCAATACCCATATTAACATCCCCGCTCATAAAATTCGCGGCGAGCACGGCACTTCCACACCCTCCGAGCACGAGCCAGAAGGTTCCTATTAATTCAGCTACTAGTTTTTTGGTCATAACGCTGATGATTCTATCAAATAACCGAGGTGAATCAAGCCGTAATTATCCGTAAAAATGAACAGGTTCCCTCTTGACCACATAGGAAGGCTCCCGTAAACGGATGACATGTCCACCTCATCTCTCTGGCAGAATTACCAAACATCCTACACTCGCTATCCCGAGCTTGGATTTTCCATCGACACCTCGCGCATGGATATCCCTGCCGATTTCCACGAGTCCCTTTCAAGCGAAATTACACGCGCGTTCGATGGAATCAAAGACATCGAGTCTGGAAAAATTATGAACCCCGATGAGGGCCGCATGGTTGGACATTACTGGCTCCGTAATGCTGAGTTAGCCCCCACGGCTGAAATCAAGCAACAAGTAACCGAGCCCATCGTAGCGCTCAAAGACTTCGCACATCAAGTGCGCACCGGTAAAATCACCAACCCCAAAGGTGGACGATTCAAAAACCTGCTGGTGATCGGAATCGGTGGCTCTGCTCTGGGCCCTCAATTCATCTATGAAGCCCTGGGTGCGGACAGCCCACTCACCACTTACTTTTTTGATAACACGGATCCAGCGGGAATGGATACGACGCTCGCTAAAATCATCAATTCTCGACAAGGTCTTAAAACCACGCTTGCATTGGTCGTCTCCAAATCCGGCGGCACACCCGAGACCCGCAACGGCATGCTTGAAGCCGCATCTGCGTATGAGGCCATCGGCCTAGACTTCGGCCCGCATGCCGTCGCCATCACCAGCGAAGGCTCCAAACTCTCAAAATTCGCAGAAGAAAACAACTTCATCACCACCTTTCCAATGGAAGACTGGGTCGGTGGCCGCACATCCGTGATGTCCACCGTGGGACTTGTGCCCGCAGCACTGCAAGGCATCGATATCGATGAATTACTCGACGGAGCCAAAGTGATGGACGAGCGCACCCGCTCGACGAATAGCAGCGACAATGCCGCGATGCAATTGGCGCTTGCCTGGCATCACGCGGGTAATGGCAAAGGAGAAAAGGACATGGTCGTCCTCCCCTACAAAGACTCCTTGGTGCTGTTTTCCAAATACCTCCAGCAACTCGTCATGGAATCACTCGGTAAAGAGCTCGATCTCGATGGCGAAGTAGTCCATCAGGGAATTGCGGTTTACGGCAACAAAGGATCGACCGATCAACACGCCTATGTGCAGCAGCTCCGCGACGGGGTGGCCAACTTTTTTGCCACCTTCATCGAAGTCCGCAAAGGACGCGACGGCGAAAGCATCGAAGTCGATCCCGGCACCATCGCCGCCGACTACCTTCAAGGGTTTATGCGTGGCTCCCGCACGGCACTTTATCAGTCTGGCAGAAAATCCATCACCTTATCCATTGAAGAAGTTACCCCACGCACCGTGGGAGCACTGATCGCTCTGTTTGAGCGCGCGGTCTCGATCTACGCTCTGCTTGTCAATGTCAACGCCTACCACCAGCCAGGTGTTGAGGCGGGCAAAGCCGCCGCTGGCATCTTCCTTGATCTCCTCCAAAGGGTCAAAGGAGAACTTCAGGAAACAGCCCAAACTGCCGAGCAAGTAGCCGCTACCCTCTCAGCTGACCCCGAGGACGTTTACCACTGCCTGAACCATCTAGCATCCAATGGCTCCGCCACTCTGAACGAAGGTGCCTCCCCTGCCACCGACAGTTTTCAGGGTTTGATTCAACTCTAACACACCCAATATCGCTCACCCTCAGCATTGATCAAGGAATACGTGTGTGATCCATAGATCCCACATCGCAGTGGCGGAGCGCATGTGGGTCTTTCATGGAATCAATGGTCAGTCGTGCCGCCTAACGGACTGATGATTTTCCTACTCACCTAGAGCAGACAAAGAATCAAGCCACTCATTCAAAACCCGGGTCAACGAGTCCTTATCCTCTGCAGAAAATAACTCATGTAACCCCCCTTCAAACTCGATATAGCGTTTGTTTTCCTGAGTCAATCCTGCGTTGAACACCCGTGTAATTTCTGCAGGACAAACGAGATCAGCCGTCCCCTGTGTCAGCAAAATCGGGACATCATTGGATATGTCATCACCATGATCTCGAATCAACCGAGAGGCTTTCAACAGAACCGCTGCCCAGCCAAAAGAAATCCTGCTGTGCCAAAGCGGTCGGTCAGCACGTTCGATACGAACCTCACCTTGGCCAGCCCCCTCAGACTCCACCTTTCTGCACATCTTCGCCGTGACACCCGTTGACATCGTCATTTCCGGAAACCACACGGCAAGAAAACGCACCAGCGACAAAAATATTTTTGATCGCCCCCTGCTCGGTTCAATCAACGGCGCATTAATCCACGCCATCGAAGGCTTCGCAAATCGACCTTGCCCGGACAGCACCAAATGCCTAGCGGCTAACAAACCACCCATGGAATGACCCATCACCCCATACGGCAAGCCCTCAAACCCCTCCAGTGTGCTATCAATAATGGCATCCAGCAAATTCTCATCTCCACAGTGGCCACGCCGCCCAGGACTATAACCGTGACCCGGCAGATCCGTCACCACACAGCGAATTCCCCGTTCCGTAAAAGGAGCCAGAACCTCAGGGTAACGCTCTGCATAATCCCCCTGCCCATGGTAAAAAATCGCCGCCCCACGCAGAGGCACGTGGTCATCGGGATGCATCGTTATTCGATGTAACAAATGCCCCTGAATCTTCACGCGTTGTGCATCCACTCTCATACGGTTTTCACACTCCCATCATACAGTTAAGGTTCCCGCTAATTTCTTCAGTAAGCTGACATCGTCATCCCGCCCCATGGAAGCCAGAGTGTATTGCATTTCGAGCAAATAGCGCAGCAGCACGTCACCCAGATAACAAGGTGCAATGATCGCCCTCCTGGCCTTCGCTGACATCTCAAAATTCCCCGTCATCAGCTCGTCCACATCAAATTTCTTACCCCGATGAGCACTATCCACCAAATAGAGCCGATCCCCATGCTGGATTCGACATAAAAAATGCCCAGGGTAATTGCACCCGTCCACCTGGGCACCCAAGCGCCGGCCTAGCAACATATACATGCAGCCCAAGCTCGTGGCATTCCCCCGGCGATGCTCGATCACATCACCGAGATCAAAATAACACAGAGAATCAGCTTTAGAAGAAACTCCCTTGAACGGACCTTTGACAAACAACCAGCGGCGCAAACTCTCGGGAGTAGGATCAGGCAAATCCTGACGAATTTCATCAGACAACATATCGAGATGATCGGGCAACGAAGGACGCAAGGTGATGCCATCGTGGAGAAAATCGGCCAACAGCCGCAGTAAATTCTCAAAAGCATCCCAATCATCCGCCAGCGCAGCTCCTCCGCCCGTAGGTATAATCCACTCATCCTGCAAAGTCTGTCGCCTCCCTGGCTCCAACCAGTGAGAAAGATTTTTTTGACCCGATACCGATACCGAGATCCCCAAAGCCGCTAAATCATGACTAAGATCCCCTTGGTAGCACTCGAACTGCTCACGCACAGCGGGCCTGACCTCGGGATCATGATCGTCGAGAAGGCGCAGTAAAAAAGGCAAGTCGCTCGTTGCAGGCATAGAGAAATCCTACATCATTACCCCGCTCCCAACAAATGGCATTTTATTAATCTTCACTATCGCATCTCCTCGGCGACACCGCTACGATCACCCCATGGACGAGGAAAACTCAGCCGATACCCATAGCTCCGCTATTTTAAAGAACATCCTACTGGTAGGATTCATGGGCTGTGGCAAATCAACCATCGGCCGGGAACTCCACCTGTCGCTCGGCTACCCACTCTTTGACACCGATCACGATATCGAAAAACAAGAGGGCAAAAAAATCCCGCAGATTTTCGCCGAGGAAGGCGAAGACCATTTCCGCCAACTAGAAACACAATTTCTCAAAAACCTCATCCATCAACAAACCCAGCACTCAATCATCTCCACAGGAGGAGGCATCATCACCCGCCCTGAAAACATCCCCCTGCTTCGCCAGCTTGGCTTTGTCGTCTGGCTCAGCTGTTCACCTGAAGACATCTACGAGCGTACCTCCCGCAATAGCAACCGACCACTTCTCCAATGCGACAACCCCAAGGAACTCATCATCAAAATGCTTGGCGAGCGTGATGAACATTATAACACCTGCGCCCACCTTAAAATCAACAGCTCAAATCTGGCCATCAACGAAATCACCTGCGGAATCCTCGAAAGCGCACGCTACCACTTCAGCGCTAAAAAAGATCTCAGCGAAGGATAACTATTGCCAAATCCGAAGGTTCGTGCCTAATTTTGCTTCTCGATTTCCTGTCATGACGCTGATTAAAAACAAAGCAAATGCCCAGATTTCCTTCAAACTCGTGAAGAAGGAACTCAAGATCGTGGAATCCCAGATTCTCGATCAAGTCAAAGCGTTCGATCCCGCTCTGGAACCCTACATGGACTACATCTGCAACACCAGCGGCAAACGTATCCGCCCTGCTTTGGCTATTTTGGTCGGCGGCGCTACCGGCAAGGTCCACGCCGATCATTTAAAAATCGGTGTCATTCTCGAACTCATCCACATGTCCACCCTGGTGCACGATGACATCATCGACGGTGCAGACACCCGCCGCAAGGTGCCCACCGCCAATGCAAAATGGGGCAATGGCATGGCAGTCCTCCTTGGCGACGCCCTTTTCTCTCACTCGCTACTGCTCGCTACCGAGTTCGACAGCATCGAAATCTGCCGTAAAGTAGGCAGAGCATCACGTGAAGTTTGCCAAGGCGAAGTCATCCAGACCCAGCGCCGCTTTGACCTCACTCTGACCAAAGAAGACTACTTTCACATCATCGAGATGAAAACCGGAGCGCTCTTCGCCGCAGCCACCGGCATTGCCGCTTCACTCTCCGGCGTTTCCAAGGAAGTCGAGCAGCAGCTCTACAACTACGGACTCAAACTCGGCACCGCCTACCAAATCTACGACGACTGCTTAGACCTCGTCGGCTCTGAGGAAGAAGTAGGAAAAACCCTGCGCACCGACCTTGAAAAAGGCAAACTCACCCTACCGCTGTTGAATCTGATCGAACAAGCCAGCCCGGCCCAACGCGATAAACTCACCAAACGCATTATCGAGCAGCAACCACTCGACCTCCCCGTCCTCATCGGCATCGCCGAGTATGAAGGCTCCGTCGAATCAGCCCTCGATATCGCTGCTGATATGCTGAAAGACGCCCGCAACGACCTCCGAGTCCTCGATCCCAGCAAATGGCGTGACGGACTGGATGAAGTCACCTTCTATCTCGACGGCCTACTCAACAAGTGCCGGAAATAGCAGCCAATATGGAGTGGAGACTTCCAGCCTCCGGCTCCCTGTCGCGCACCATTCTTGAGCAAAACCCGCACAGCCGAGGAGACGAGGCAATCCTCCACTCCATATAAAAAATTCCGCGCTTCTTCGTCTTCCGTGATTGCAAGCTGCCCTCCCTCTCGCTAGAACTCTCCCCGACATGGCAGGAGCGAAAGGACCACAGGGCACCAAAGAAAAAAAACTGACGCCAATGATGGCGCAGTATCAGAAGATTCGGCGCTCGCTGCCCGATGACATCCTTCTTTTTTACCGACTCGGCGATTTTTACGAAATGTTCTTCGACGATGCCAAAACAGCATCCGCCCTCCTGAACGTCGCCCTGACCAAACGCCACGACATCCCAATGTGTGGCGTCCCCCATCACGCGGCCCAAGGATACATTGCCAAACTGATCCAACAGGGAAAACGAGTCGCCATTGCCGAGCAAACTAGCGAGCCCGAACCGGGAAAACTCGTCGACCGTGAGATCGCGCAGATCATTTCCGCAGGCACCGTCAGCGATATGGCCCTGCTCGACGACACTCGCCATAACTACGTCGCCGCCGTTTACCAATCCGGTAAAATGTTTGGCCTCGCCTGTGCCGACCACTCGACCGGTGAATTTACCGTCTCCGAGTTTAACAACAAAGACGCCCTTCAAGACGCCATCCAACGGCTCTCACCTCGTGAACTCATCATTCCCGACGACCAAATCAACATCTTCGGCCACCTCCGAGGCGGCCTTCCCTACGATGGCTACGCCTTTCTCGCCGACCAATCACGCCATGCGCTCTGCGACCATTTCAAAGTGCAATCGCTGCGCGGATTTGGCTGCGATGACATGACCGCCGCGATTTCTGCAGCCGGCGCTATTCTCCATTACCTTTCCTATCAGCTTCGCCGCTCCTGCGACCACCTCCGCCAGATGACGGTTCGCAGCGAGAGCCAATACGTGCTCATCGATGCCTCCTCCCAGCGCAACCTCGACCTCGTCGACTCCCCAACAGGGCGTCAGCACTCGCTCCTAGGTGCCCTCGACCGCACCACCACGCCCATGGGTGCCCGCAAACTACGCGACTGGATTCTCCACCCGCTGCGCGACATCACCGAGCTCACCGCCCGCCAAGACCTCATCGCCTCCTTCCTCACCGAGCCATTCCTACTCGGCCAATGCCGCGAAAACCTCAAAGGCATCCGCGATATCGAACGCACCACCTCACGGCTTTCCCAAAATGCCGGCAACGCCCGTGATTTACAATCGCTTCTAGTCTCGCTTCAGAAAATCCCAGCTCTCAAAAGCCACCTCGAAGCACTTAGCGAAAGCGCCCCAGCATCGATCCTCCACGATGCCTTAATCGAAAAACTCCACACCTTCCCCGAGCTCACCGATCTCTTATCTCGCGCCCTCGCCGATGAGCCATCGGCGAGCACCAAAGACGGAGGCATCATCCGTGATGGCTTCATGCCCGACCTCGATGAACTTCGTTCCGCATCCACCGAAGGGAAAAAATGGCTCGCCGCCCTGCAGGAAAGCGAACGCAAACGCACAGGGATCGACACCCTAAAAATCAAATTCAACAACGTCTTCGGCTACTTCCTTGAAGTCACCAAAGCCAAAGTTCACCTTGTCCCGGACGACTACCAGCGCAAGCAAACCATGTCCAATGCCGAGCGTTACATCACACCCGAACTCAAGGAAATGGAAAACAAAATCCTCGGGGCCGACGAACGTGCAAAACAGCTCGAATACGAAGAATTTGTCAAACTCCGCCAAGCCGTTGCCGATCAGATCGATCACCTTCAGCAATGCTCAGAAGCCCTCGCCACCCTCGACGTCCTGCTCGGACTCACCGAGCTCGCTCAGCTTCACCAACACACCCGACCCCTCATCGATGACTCCCGTGACCTCCTCATCACCAACGGTCGCCACCCAGTATTAGAGCAAACATTAGTCGATGAGAAATTCGTCCCGAACGACAGCGTCATGGAAGCGGACACCTCGCGTGTCATCCTACTCACCGGACCTAACATGGCTGGAAAATCCACCTACATCCGCCAGGTTGCCCTCATCTCCCTCATGGCACAAATCGGTGCCTACGTCCCGGCGGAAAGCGCACGCATCGGTATGGTCGACCGCATATTCTGCCGAGTTGGAGCCTCCGACGATCTCACCAGCGGCCAATCCACCTTCATGGTTGAGATGAACGAAACAGCCCTCATCATCAACAACGCCACGAAAAACTCACTGGTCATTCTCGATGAAATTGGCCGAGGCACCGCCACCTTCGACGGCCTCTCAATCGCATGGTCCGTCGCAGAGCATCTGCACGATAAAATCCAAGCCCGCACCCTCTTCGCCACCCACTACCACGAACTCACCGACCTCTCACTCACCCGCGATGGAGTAGAGAACTACAACGTCGCCGTCCGCGAGTGGAATGACGAGATCATCTTTCTGCGCAAAATCCTCCCCGGCACCGCCGACAAATCCTACGGCATCCAGGTCGCCCGCCTCGCCGGACTCCCCCCCGCGATCATCGACCGAGCCAAAGACATCCTCACCCACCTCGAACTCAACTCCACCCGCCCCGAAGCCCAAGACAAACCCAAACCAAAAAACACCAGCAGCCAATCCAAAAACATGCCCCGTGTCGAATCCCCCCAAATGGATTTTGAATTTTAAAGCCTGCTTCGGCGGCAGCGCTTGTTTCCCTACGCTCTGGATCGCCGAATACCAGACCCAACTCCCGATAAAAAACTCCTGCAAGCCAAGCAGCACAAGGTCCTAGAACTTTCAGAGCACAGAGATCACTCCTAATTATCCATCCCCTTCATCGAAAAATTTCAAACTAAGCTAAAGCAAAAAAGAAATCTTCTCGATTAAACAAGCGCCCAAAGCCAAGATCAAACATCGTTCCACTCCCCAATCTCTATTAAATCAATGTCCAAGTTTAATTCTCTCATCACCAAGCTCCGTGAAGTCTTCCAGATCGACCGCCCCGATCTCGATTTCGGTATCTACCGCATCATGAATGCCCGCGCGGAGCAGATCACTCGCTACCTGGAGCACGACCTCCGCGAGAAGGTCACCGCATCCCTTGGCGATGGCCAGTCCGCCCAGCTAGCCGAAACCCGAGAGAAACTCACCGAAGCAAAAAAAAACGCCAAGGCCCTCGACATGGACCCCGACAAAGTCCCAGCCGTCAAGGAACTCCAGACCCAGCTAGCCGATCTCAAAAACAACGATCCCGGCCACGAGGACGCCATTTTCTCCCATCTCACCACCTTCTTCTCCCGCTATTATGAAAAGGGCGACTACATCTCACAGCGCCGCTACAAGGGCGATACCTACGCCATTCCCTACTCCGGTGAGGAAGTCGTCCTCCACTGGGCCAATAAGGACCAATACTATATCAAGTCCGGCGAGTCCTTTACTAACTACTCCTTCAAGCTAGACGATGGCCGCCGCGTCAGCTTCCAGCTCCTCACTGCGGATACCGCCAAGGACAACCGCAAGGACAACGACGAAAACCGCCTCTTCGCCCTCATCCCCAAGGGCTACTCCCTCACCAAGATCGATGAAGACGGCGAGGAAATCACCACCGCTTATGAGCCCATTGTAGAATCTGGGGAAAAAGGAGCAGGAAAGAGTGATCTCATCATCCACTTCACCTACCAAGGCTACCCGAAGAGCGTGAAGAAAAAGGAAAAAAATGCCGCGTCCCTCAAGCGCATCCTCGCCCACCCCCTCGTCACCGGAAAATGGAACGATCTCCACTCACGCAAGCCAACCGAGAAAAACAAGAGCCGCACCCTGCTGGAATACCACCTCACTACCTACACGGAGAAAAACACCTCGGACTACTTCATCCACAAGGACCTCGGCCGCTTCCTCCGTAACGAACTCGACTTCTATATCAAAAACGAGGTCATGCACCTCGATGACGTCCAGAACGCCGATACCTTTGACGCCATCAAAGACAACCTCCGCCTGATCCAGACCCTGCGCGAAATTGCGCTCGATCTCATCCGCTTCCTCGCCCAGCTCGAGGACTTCCAGAAAAAACTCTGGCTCAAAAAGAAGTTCGTCACCCAGACCGACTACTGCCTCACTCTCGACCGCATCCCTGAAAAACTCTACCCCGAGATCGCCGCCAATGACATCCAACGCGAGGAATGGATCAAGCTCTTCGCCATCGATGAAATGGAGCTGAAAAAAGGCGACCTCGTTAAAGAAGACACCCTTGGGTATTCGGAGCCTCTCACAGCCAAGTTTCTCACGCAAAATCGCCACCTCGTCCTCGACACCGTTCACTTTTCCGAGGAGTTCAAAGCGCAGTTGCTCGATGCCATCCCGAACCTTGACGAATCACTCGATGGCTTGGTGATTCATTCTGAGAATTTTCAGGCCTTGAACCTAATTCAACAGTCCTACGAAACATCAATCGACAGCGCATTCATCGACCCTCCTTACAACACTGGAGGATCCGATTTCCTCTACAAAGATCAATTCCAGCATTCGTCTTGGTATTCAATGGTAGAAAACTCTCTAGATGCGCTTGGCAAACTCCTCGCAAAAACGGGCCTTTTTTCAGCGACAATTAACGACAAAGAAGTGGCGGGATTAGTTCCCTTACTCAAATTGCGTTTTGGAGATGAGAACCTTGCAGCCTGCGCACCGTGGAAATCAGAAGCTAGCGGAGGGAAAGAAAAGACGGGACTTAGAACTGGCCATGAATACTTCATTATTTTTCATAACGGAGATCCTTCCGCTATATCCAGTGAGGAAATGTCGACAGGAGAATTGAATTTACATGATTCAAATGGCCCTTACAGAAAAGGGCGCGAGTTGAGAAAGTGGGGTGGCACTTCACTTAGGGAAGATAGGGAAGGCCAATTCTATAAATTAATAGCACCAAATGGCGATGTTGTCTGGCCTATCAAAAACGATGGAGCAGAAGGACACTGGCGTTGGGGGAAGAAAAACCTAGGGATACTTGCCGCTCTCGCCGATCCTGATTTTTTCCACTGGGAGATGACAAAGTATGACAAAGGGATCGTAGTTAACGACGAGACGCAGAGGTGGACTCCCTACGAGAAGATTCGAGATAAGAAAAAAACGGTCGGCTGGGGCACGTGGTTAGACACGGTTGGAACTAATGCTGATGCAACCCGCAGGCTTAAAAATTTATTTAACAGTAAGCCTTTCGAGACTCCAAAACCAAATTCCTTGATGGAGTGGTTTATTAATATACATAGCTCATCTTCTGCTGTTTGTTTAGATTCATTTGCTGGATCGGGTGCGTTGGGCGACGGAGTTATTAGCTGTAACCGCGAGGACAACGGAAAACGCAAATACATCCTCGTCGAGATGGGCGATCATTTCGACACCGTCCTCCGCCCGCGCCTGAAAAAAGTCGCCTACTCCTCCGACTGGAAAGGTGGCAAACCGACCACCCGCGACACCGGCATCTCCCACGGATTCAAATACCTACGCCTAGAATCCTACGAGGACGTGCTCAACAACCTCCGCTTACCGAAGGCCGAAAGCGATCTCCTTGCCACCGCAATGGGACAGGATTACCAACTCAGCTACATGCTCGATGTCGAAACCCGAGCTTCTCTCCTCAGCGTTGCTGATTTCCAAAACCCCTTCGACTATCAGCTCAACATCGCCACCGATAGCTCCGGCGCCAGCGAGCCTCGCCCCATTGACCTCATAGAGACATTCAACTACCTCATTGGCCTCACCGTGGAGCATTACGACCGTAATCTCGACCAAGGTTACGCCAAGATCACCGGCACCCTACCCACTGGTGAGAAAACCCTCATCCTCTGGCGCGATTGTGAAAAGATCGCCTACGAGGAACTCGATCAACTCTGCAAAAAGTGGAATATCTCCCCCCACCAGAAAGAATATGATCTCGTCTATCTCAACGGCGATCACAACCTCCCCAACGTGCTCGAAGAGCTAGACAAGGAAGGCGGCAGCACCCGCGAACTCCGCCTCCGCCAGATCGAGCCCGAGTTCCTAGAACGCATGTTTGGGGAGAGCTCTTAATTCTTAATTCCTAATTCTAAATTCAACGATGAAATCGTTACCCGACATACTGAAAGAGCTGAACCAGCTTGATGAGACCCCGCGCCTCGAAGCAAAATCTTGCCGAAACGCGGTTGGGAAATCTTTCTACGAAACTGTCTGTGCTTTTGCCAACGAGCCCAGCTTGGGAGGCGGTATGATCATACTCGGCGTCAGCCGCGCAGTTGAGGACATGTTTGCGGCCTACGAGGTCACCGGAGTGGATGACCCAGATAAGATCCTCACCGATATCGCAAGTGGCTGCGCATCACTTTTCAACTGCCGTATACGCCCGCAGATCGAAGTCGTAGAACATGACGGAAAAACCGTCGTGCTGATCGAAATCCCTGAAGCATCGACAGCAAACAAACCTGTTTTCCACAAGGCACAAGGCCTTCCTCAAGGGGCTCGGAGAAGGATCGGCAGCTCCGATCAACGCTGTGATGAGGACGACCTCCAAGTCCTCTTCGCCGAACGTGGTGGGGAGAGTTATGATCTCACCCCCATCCCTTCTGCATCGACCTTGGACTTTGATGAAGATGCCATCGCACACTATCGCAATTTACTGGCAAAGGCTGGTTCGGACGGGGAGATGCTTTCATGGGATGATGAAGAACTTCTGCAATCGATCAATGCCGTCAGAGAACACGAAGGAAAATGGTGCCCGACTCTTCTGGGCCTCCTCCTTTTCGGGAAGAGGGCCGCCCACCGCCGTGAGCTACCCATGGTTCGCATCGACTATATCCGAGTGCCTGGGAAAACATGGGTTGAGGATCCTGAGGAGCGCTACATCAAGAGCTACGATATGCGGGGGCCAGTGCTTCGCCTGATTGATCGCGCTCTTGCAACCGTGGTCGATGACCTACCCAAGGGCTTTGAACTCACGGAAGGCAGTGTTCAAGCCAAAACACCCAGCCTACCCGCCAAGGCTCTCAGGGAAGCCATCGTGAACGCCGTAATGCACCGCTCCTATCGGGTAGATAGTCCCATCCAAATCATTCGCTACTCAAACCGAATCGAGATCATCAACACAGGCTTTTCGCTCAAAAACGAAGACCGCTGGCTGAAACCTGGCTCGGAACACCGGAACAAAAACCTTGCCGCTATCTTCCACGAGACAAATACTGCTGAGACAAAGGGAACGGGCATCAGCTACATGCGAAAAAAAATGATCGAAACGGGCTTTTCCCCGCCTACTTTTGAATCGAATCGTGCTGAGAATCGCTTCTCAAGCGAGTTCTTCCTTCATCACTTCCTCTCTGAGGAGGGCCTAGATTGGTTGGCACAGATCGACACCTCGCTGAGCGAAGGCCAAAAATACGCCCTCATTGCCGTAAGGGAGAGTCAGAGGGTTGATAATCGCACTCTCCGGCAACTGACCGGAAATGACATCTTTGCGGCAAGCTCTGACCTCCGAAAGCTCTGCGACGTCCAAATACTCGAGAAAAAAGGAGCCGGATCAGCAACCTATTACCTCAAAGGAGAACACTTCCCCCCTAAAATCCAGTCTGAGGTTGGTGGTTTAGCCGCCAAGGTTGGTGGTTTAGCCCCCGAGGTTGGTGGTTTAGACGCAGGCAAAGAAAAAGCGGATTTGGCAGAGCTTTCAGAGGATCTTCAACGCAGCATCTCCCATCTAGGAAAGCGAGCTGGGAATGAAACTATACCAGTCATCATAGCGCTTTGTCATGAGCAAGATCTCAGGGCAGCACAGATCGCAAGCTACTTGGGAAGAAAGGATGTCAGACATTTAACGCGAACTTTTCTTCGCCCACTAATCGAATCCGGACGGCTGACTTACACTTTCCCCAAAGAGGAAAATCATCCCCGCCAAGCCTATCGCACTCCTCATTCCTAATCTACGATTCATCACTCTACATGACCTTTCACCAACAACTCGTCCTCAAAAACTGGATGCACCGCTTCTTTCGGGGCGATGATCTCCAGAAACTGAAAGAACGACTCGGCGATGACCGCTACGAGGGCATCGAGGACGGCCACACTCTTTTCTTTGGCCAACTCACCGCGCAGCTCTTTGACCACGATCTGATCACAGGCGCAGAACTGGCCCGCTATGATCAAAACATCGTACGCCACTGGCAGCAGATCACTCGCCAGCGTAATCACAAGGAGGGTGAAACCTTTCGCATGAAGTATTTCCAATACCTCTCACTCCTCTTTTCAGAAATCTATCTCGATTGGTATTTCAAACGACCCGCAGAGCTGCTCGCAGGACTGAATGAAGAACTCGCCGTTTATAACGATAAGGCCAAAAAGACCGAACAATTCGTCCCCTATCTCGCCGAAGACCTCAACAAAATCGCCTTTTGGAACGCCACCGGTAGCGGAAAAACCTTACTGCTCCACGTCAATCTCCTGCAATACCTCGAACGCTTTGCTATTTACAAACCCAATGGCAAAAGCGTTCCTGATAAGATCATCATCCTGACACCCAACGAAGGTCTCTCTCTCCAGCATCTCAGAGAGCTCACAGATTCAAGTTTCGGCAGTGTCGCCCTTTTCGATAAAGATCACCAGGCCATCCCGGGGACCATCGAGATCATCGATGTAAACAAACTTAGCGACGAGATGGGAGACAAGACCGTAGCTGTAGAGGCCTTCGAGGGACACAACCTCGTGCTCGTCGATGAAGGCCACCGTGGCACAGGCTCGGAAGCAGGTCCATGGATGCGCCGCCGTGCCGCCCTTATCGGAGAAGGCTTCGCCTTCGAATACTCAGCTACCTTTGGTCAGTCCGTCGCAAAAGGTAACACCATTCTGAAATCCCGTGACAAAGCCATCAAGGAGAAAGCCAAGATCATCACCGGCAAAAACCTCAAGCAAATCACCACCGAGGAACTGGCCGCCATCTCGCTCGATGAAAGCGAAGAAACCCAAGCCCGCTTCACCGCCACCCTAGAAAACTACGCCAAGTGCTGCCTTTTCGATTACTCATATAAGTATTTCTATGATGACGGCTACGGCAAGGAATTCACCATCCTCAACCTGCCAGAGAACGAAGACACTCAGGAGCGTCAGCTCTACTTCACAGCCTGTCTGCTGACCTTCTACCAACAGCTCTACCTCTACGAGACACAGAAGGAAGAGCTGGCCGACTTCAACCTCGAAAAACCTCTCTGGGTCTTTGTAGGAAACAAGGTGCAGGACGACAATGGGGACATCATGATCGCCCTCAAATTTCTCGCCCAGTTCCTCAACAAACGAGAACAAACGGAGCAATGGATATCTGATCTCATCCACGGCACCGCCCGCATTCTGGACAAGCAAGATCGAAATATCTTCGACAAGCGTTTCCTCCCCATCAGTAAGTATAGTGGTGCAGAAATCTATCAGGACATCCTAAAACGCCTCTTCAATACCGACTCGCCGCAGCAGCTGAAATTGATCAATGTGAAATTGGTCAAAGGAGAACTCGCCCTCCGCGTCGGTTCCGCAGATCCCTTCGGACTCATCAACATTGGCGACGACTCAAAATTTTTCAACCAAACCGCTGACGGGAATCAACCCTTCGATCTGGAGAGCGATGAATTCGGAGGTTCACTCTTCCCTACTATCAACAAAGAAGAATCCACGCTCAATCTCCTCATCGGCTCACGCAAGTTCACCGAGGGCTGGAGTAGTTGGCGAGTCTCCACCATGGGACTGCTCAACATGGGAACTGGAGCCGGACCACAAATCATCCAGCTCTTTGGCCGAGGTGTCCGGCTCAAAGGGCGCGACTTCACCCTGAAACGCACCCCTGTAGGAGAACGCCCCAAGGGACTCAACCTCGGTCACCTCCAGACGCTCAATATTTTCGGAGTCAAAGCCAACTACATGGCCGACTTCAAAAAATACCTCAAGGAAGAAGGCGTCACCCCTACCGACGAACTGCTAGAGCTCAACTTCCCCATCCGTCCCAACCTCCCTGTCACCAAGCTCAAAACACTCGGCCTCAAGGATGGCTACCGGGACAACCAACGAAACGGTTTCAAAAACATCCACCGCGTAAACCTCTACGAAATCCCAGCGGAGTTCATCGATCCAAAGACAAAAAAAGCAAAGATCAAGAACATCCACACAACGCACGATCTCTACCCACGCATCGACGTCATCCAAGGTAAAGATCAGAAAGACGGCAAAGCCGCGCAGCGAAACAAAGGCAAAATCCCAGAAATCTGTTTCAAACACTTTAACTGGGACCGCATTTACCTCGCCGTCCAGGAACACAAGATGCGTCAAAGCTGGCACAATCTCCGTGTCGATCATAACCGCCTCCGCCAGTTCTGCGAGCAGTCTCAAGATTGGTTCACCCTCTTCGCGCCGACCTCCGAATTTAAATTAAACACCTACAAGGACCTCCTCCGCATGGAGGACATCCTCATCACCCTGCTTCTCGATTACACAGACCGCTTCTACAATTCGCTGAAGCACGCCTACCAAAGCCAGCACTACGAAGTCATCACCCTGAAGGAAAATCATGGCTCAATGCTCAAGCTCTACAAATTCGACATCGATGATACCGACGATGGCCGACTCTATCTCCAGCAACTAGAAACACTGCAAGCCTTCATTGAAAGCGGCGACCTCGCCGGAGCCCGCTCATGGAACGCCAACCAGATGATTGCCATCTGTTTTGATAGCCACCTCTACCACCCACTCATCCATCTCGAAAACAAAGAAAGCCTACCGCTCACCATGCGTCCGCTCTCCTTCGATGCCCCGAGCGAGGTGACATTCATCCGAAATCTCGAAGCCTACGTCGCCAGCGAGTCAGGAAAGAAAAAGCTAGGCAAGAAAAGCCTCTACCTTCTCCGCAATGCCTCAGACCGCCGCAAAGGTGTCGGTTTTGCCGTAGCCGGAAACTTCTACCCCGATTTTCTCCTCTGGCTAACTTGCCCAGACACCGGCAAACAGTGGCTCACCTTTGTCGATCCAAAAGGCCTCGCTAGACTCGATGTAAACTCTCCAAAGTTCCAACTCTACAAAGAAATTAAATCCGTCGAAAAGGAACTCAAGGACACGAGCCTCACCCTCAACGCCTTCATTTTATCCATCACAAAATACAATGACTTAGTGAATATCACAGAGTTCAAAACGATGGAAGAGCTTGAGGATAGCCATATTCTCTTCATGAGCGACAAGCCTGAAACTTACCTCGATCAACTATTAACAATGACGCTCCAATAGTCGCGATAAAAGGGTTTAATCATTCATAATCCTGTCAAGCCCCGCAGGGCACAACCCAAGCCATCATCCCAAGTAATTCTGTAAATTCTGTTAATTCTGTCCAGCGCCGCAGGCAACAACCCAAGCATCAAACCATGAACCACCCCATCGGCATACTCGACTCTGGCCTCGGTGGCCTTTCCGTTCTCAATGAAATCCGTGCCCTCATGCCCGGCGAAGACCTCATCTACTTCGGCGACAGCGCCTGGTGCCCCTACGGCCCCCGCCACCCCGAAGAAATTCAACGTCGCGTCTTTACCATCACGGACTATTTATTAGAACAGCACTGCAAACTCATCGTCATCGCTTGTAACTCCGCCACCATCGCTGCCGTCGAAGCTCTCCGCGCCACCTATCCCGTTCCTTTTGTAGGCATGGAGCCAGCGGTGAAACCTGCGGCAGCACTAACCCAGAGCGGCACCGTTGGAGTGCTCGCTACCGAAGCTTCATTAGCCGGCGAAAAATTCCATCGACTCCTGAACACCCACGCCCAAGGAGTCAAAGTCATCACCCGCCCCTGCCCAAATTTTGTCGATCTCGTCGAAAAAGGAGACCTTGATAGCTCCACCGCTCGCGGCATCGTCGAGGAAGAAACCTTACCCCTGATCGAAGCCGGAGCGGATGTGTTGGTGCTCGGCTGCACCCACTACCCATTCCTCCGACCCTTAATAGAAGACGTGGCTGGACCCCATATCAAAATCCTCGATACCGGAGCCGCCGTGGCCTCTCACGTAGCCCAACTCCTCCACAACACAACCGAACCCGACACAGGCAGCACCTCCTACCAAATCATCACCACCGGAAAACTGTCCACCCTCGAAACCGTCTTCCCAAAACTCTGCCCCAACATCAACGCCACCTTAACCCAATCCCCCCTCACCTAATCAACCCAAGAAAATCCTGTTAATTCTAGCGCCGCAGGCCACAACCCAAGCTATCAACCAAAAACAACTCACCATTAAACGCTTAGCTTGGCCACCCTCCCCCCCCCCCCCCCCCCGCTCAACTCATGTCCTCTCCGCCGACCACGATTGACTTCATCCCGCATACGGAATGGAAGGCTCTCGCTGCAGCGCATCGGGACGAAGTCCAGAAATGGACCGAACCCTGTCGAGCCCGCCGGGCATCACGAGAAAAACACCCCATCTTCGACTTCCTCTTTACCTACTATCCATTTTCATTGGGCCGACTCGAACAGTGGCACCCTGGATTAGACATCACTTTGGAGTCGGGGAAAGCAGACAACAACAACACCAAACCATTTCAAGGAAAACACTACCGACACGATGCACAAGGCATCACCCTCGATCGCTGTATTCTCAGCGACAAAGAGAAGTTCCGCATCAAACACATTCACAACCTGCTGGCCCTGACCCAGAATCGAACACCTAACTTCTCATGTTTCGGTATGCATGAATGGGCGATGGTTTACCGTGGAAACGACACAGCGCAAGGCGGCGATATCCGCCATCGAGAATCGGCACCTCTTCGATTGCCTCAGGCTGAAATTGATCAGGTGGTGGAAGCTCGGCCTCTCTGCTGTAGCCACTTTGATGCTGTGCGCTTTTTTGCCCCGGCAGCACTCCCGATGAACAAGCTCCAGCCCAGCTTGGAGCTTCGGCATGAATTTGAACAGCCCGCCTGTCTGCACAGCAATATGGATCTCTACAAGTGGGCGTCTAAGTGCATGCCGTGGGTCGGCAGCGATCTCCTCTGGCGCTGTTTCCAGCTCGCCCTCACCGCCCGCGAGCTCGACATGCGAGCCAGCGCCTACGACCTTACCGAATACGGCTACGCCCCGATCAAAGTCGAAACTCCTGAAGGGCGGGAACAATATGAATACCTCCAACACAAAATCTCAGCACAAGCCAAACCCCTGAGACAAGAGTTGATTGACAGCTTGAGCAAGCTGCTTTGCTCATCGCCAAAATGAAATTGACTATTTTTTTAGTCAATTTATAATGCGGTTATGATTACTGAAGTTAAACACAAAAAAATAACCATCTCAGAATTCAAAACCCACTGCACAGAATACATTCGCGCGCTGGAAAACAGTGACGAAATCATTGAGATAACTCGCCACGGCAAAGTCGTCGCCATTGCCAAAAAACCCGATGCTCCAGAGTCTAGTGAACCACAGACGATCGGAGGCAGCATGGGGCTCCTACGAGGCTCAGTCATCTTTGCTGAGGATTACGATCCTGACGAGCCAACCTTCAGCCCAGAAGACTGGGAAGATCACCCATCAAATCAAAGAGCATGAAATACATACTCGACACCAATGCCTGGCTCAATCTTATCCAAGCTCCCGAGAATCTCTCCCCGTCCTCACGGGAAATCATCTCGGCACTCCATCACATTGCTCTCTCGCCTATCAGCATCATCGAAATAGCTCAAAAGCAGACCAAAGGTAGGCTTCGACTCACTGCTCCACTAGAAGAGTGGGTAGAAAAAGCGCTATTACGGCAGATTACACTACTCCCCATCACCCCACAAATCGCATGTGATGCCTACCGTATACCCGAGTTTCATGGCGATCCCGCAGATCGTATTATCTCAGCAACAGCCCGCGTCCATCGCCTCACACTCATCACCTCAGACAAACTCATCCTTAATCATCCAGAGGTGAAAACCCTATCCACACGCTCCTAGCATGCCCACTGAAACTCACGTCGCATCATGGCCAACGCTTGGCACCACCGAAGCGATAGTGTGAGCTCGCTTGCCGTCACCCTGACCTTGATCTCCGTCTGGCTCGGTGGTCCGGAATGGCGCATTTCTTGATGACGTCGTTTCCGCTGTGTTAGGATCCTACCTCGTGGTGGAAGCCTGAAAAATCATCTGGAAAATCTCAGCGGATTTACTGGACACCGCAGCCCACCTCGTCGATCGCGGGATATCAGGCCGAGGGTGAAGATGCTGACTAGAAATGCATCCGTCCGATGTCGGTGCGTTGCTGCGCGCCATCGAAGCTGATTTTAGCAAGCTCGGCATACGCAGCATCCACAGCCGTGAGTCGGTCATCGGCACCTGACACCACTGCCAGAACGCGGCCGCCATTAGTTTCCCACTGCCCCTCCGCATTACGCTTGGTGCCAGCGTGGTAAACTCGGGCATTTTGCACCGCGTCCAGACCTGAAATCACATCGCCGCTATGTGAACTGGCTGGATATCCGGCACTGGCAAGGATCAAACAAACGCTCCAGCCTTCATCAAAACTCAGCAGCTCAGGCTTCATTTCACCTTTCGCAGCAGAGAGACAGAAGCTTGCGATATCTCCCTTAACCAGTGGCATCACCGCCTGGCACTCGGGATCGCCAAAGCGGCAGTTATACTCAATGATTTTAGGGCCATCCGCCGTGAGCATCAGACCAAAGTAGAGATACCCTCGGTATGGCAAGCCGTCTTTCACCAAGCCATCAATCGTCGGCTTGATGATCGTCTTTTCGATTTCAGCCAACAGCTCGGCATCGATGAGCTGACGACTGGCAACCGCACCCATGCCTCCAGTATTCGCGCCTTCATCATTATCACCGATCCTTTTATAATCGCGGGCTGGAGTGAAAATCTGATACTTGTCATCGCAGACAGCGGCAAAGATCGAGACCTCAGGGCCGATTAGACACTCCTCAACGAGTAACCGACCCGCACCAAACTTACGCTCGACAAGCACCTCCTGAAGAAACTCCTCGGCGCTGGCTTCATCCAGACAAACAGCCACACCTTTTCCGGCGGCAAGGCCGTCAAATTTCAAAACGGTCGGGTAAACGCCATTGATGGCCGCACGGGCTTCGTCAATGTCAGCACATCCGGTCGCTCCACCCGTCGGGATATCGTGGCGAAACATAAACTCCTTGGCAAACTCCTTGCTCGCCTCGAGCCGAGCCGACTGCTTGTGCGGCCCCCAGCACGGGATGCCAGCTTCTTCACAAAGATTGGCAAGGCCCTCATCCTTCACCAAATAACTTTCCTCGCCAGCAATACAAAGGTCGACGGCATTCACCTTCATCCAATCGATCAAAGCATGCAGACCATCCACCTTCACGCTCTCGGCAAGTGGCTCAATGGCATCGCTTCCGGGGAAACAATAAATATCCGTCTCAACAGCTGATTCCTTCAGTGCGGTGATCAATGCGTGTTCGCGGCCTCCTTTTCCTACAACGAGAATTTTCATCGCGGCAAATGAAGCCAACCCCACGGAAATAGGCAAGGTTTTTCACTCGCAAACAGCTAGAGTTCCCGTCATCAGCGCGCTCTACTCCAAAAAAGACGCGCAACCCGGATTTGTTGAGCGTGGATCAAGCTACCGCCAAAGCTTATTTCTGAAGCAACGGTGGAGATTTTTAATTCGTGTCAATTCACGTGTATTCGCGGTTAAAAACAAACGAAACCTCATCTTTTATCCTTCGCTTGATCACCGTGGCGCGCATCGCTCATTTTTCAGTTTGCAAGATGAGGCGAAATTGGCTAAGTCCCCATGCTCATGGGCAAACTACACCTACTGCTCCGAGGGCTTATAGCTCTTACCCTCATTTTCGCCTCATTGACTCTGCCGCTTTCCGCGCAGCAGCAAGACCCGCGTGCGCTCGACCCTGCCGATGTCTTTTTTCAAGCCTGGGTGACCATCCGCGATGCCAAGAAGCTCGAAAAAGCAGGCAAATTCAATGATGCCCGATTGAAATACAAGCAGGCGGCAAAGTATTACAACGTAATCTCTCGATATCACAAAAACTACAATCCCAACATGGTGCAAGATCGGGTCAAATCGACCCAATCATCGATCAGCGCTATCGAGGCCAAGGCGATCGAGGAAATCGCCAAACGGAACGCGAAAACACAGGATCTGGTCGAAGGCCCTGCTGCGGGAGCAGATCCCAAAGGCAAACCCATGGGCAGAGGCCATCAGAAACTCCCTGGGGCCAAAGCCGCAAAACCTCCAGCATCCCAAATTTCCAATTACAACCAAGCCATTAAGCGCGGTCAGCTACAACAACTGGAAACACTCAAGCGTGATAACCAAAGGCTGCGCACCGACCTGAAACGAGCGAAAAAGACCACCAAACTCGGTGAAACAACGGAGCAGCAGCGACTGATCGAAAAAATCGCCACTAAGGACAGGGAGATCGTAACCATCCGTGACCTTCTTGCCCGCGCCCCCTTGCAGGCGGACATGGACAAACTCGCCCACAAAAATCGCACACTTAAAACTGAAATTGACATCACGGCGCTCTCACTCAGAGGCACGATGGAAAAACTCGCCAAAACCCAAAAACAGGCCGAGAAATACCAAGAAGAAGCCGCTCTGGCATTGAAGCGTGAAGCTGAAATCAAGCAAACCATGGGGCTTCAGAAAAACAAAGATAACCAGGTGGTTCGCCAGTTACGCAAAGAGCTTAAAAATGTAACACAACTCCTTAACAATACGCAACGTGAGCTAGGAAAGTCAAACGCGAGAATGGCGCAAATGCAGCTCAGCCTCAATCAGGCAAAATCAACGATCGGCGAACTCACCCAAGAGCGTGATGCGCTCCGCACAGAGCGCGACACCCTCGCCAACATCCTCAAACAAAACGACACCGAAGGAGTTCGTAAACTGATCACCGAAAACATGCGCCTCGGCAAAGAGCTGAAAGAAACGACCGACCGACTCAAATTTCTCACCGGTAAAAACAACGTCACCCAAGATGAATTTCTCGAGGCGAAGCGTGACCTCGCCGTGGCTAAAACCCGAATCATGCGTTACCAGCAAGAGCGCACCCGACACAGCAGTCGCATCCTCTCTCTCCAAAGCCAGTTGCGCGATGCCGAAGCCGAACTCGTCTCCTCGCAAAAAGATCCTTATAAAAGTGTCAGCCAAGAAGAAATTGAAATCCTCAAAGCCACCGTCAAACGCCTGATCGCCGCTCAGGACCGCCAAAACGATGCTGAAAAAATCCTGTGGGAAACCTACCAGCAATCGAAAAAAATCATCCCAGGGATCGTCGAGGCATTTGATGACATCCGCAAAGCCAAAGTAGAACTCACCGAAGAAGAAAAAGGACTGATGGTCCGACGCCGTCCCGATAGCGAGTTCACCAGCCCTCAGCGCGTCTCTCCTGATCATGCTAAAACCTACGGCTCAGCCTTGGAAAAAGACGTCGCTGATCACAATCGACTCGTTAAACGCTTTTATGGCAAAGGCCACTACGAGGCCGCCCGCCAGATCCTCGCCGATATGGATGAGCTCTTTCCTGGCCACTTCCCCACTCTGATGAACCGAGGTGTGCTCGAGCTGAAAACCGACCACTTCATTGAAGCCACTGACATCTTTAACGAAGCGATAACGATGCGTGAAAACAACAGCTACGCACACTACATGCTCGGACTGGGCTACTACAAAAATCAAAATTTCGATGCCGCTCGCAATTCATTCCAGCACTCGCTCGATCTCAAACCAGGCAACGCCCGCGCCCACTTCTACCTAGGCAACCTCGCAGGCGTAGGCCGCCGATACGAACAAGCTGAAGCCCACTTCAACGACGCCATCAAACTCGACCCCACCATGTCAGACGCCTACTTCAACCTCTCCATCCTCCACCTGCGCCAAGACCAAAAGAAAAAAGCCATGGAAGCTTATAACCAAGCACTCAGCAACGGAGCCCAGCCAGATCTGGACCACGAGCAAAAACTCAACAAGTAAAGCCTGCACCCATGCTCACCACCGAAGAAAAAGCCCGCTACGCCCGCCACTTCTCACTTTCCCAAGTCGGCCTCGAAGGTCAGGAAAAACTTAAAAACTCCTCAGTGCTCTGTATCGGAGCCGGAGGACTAGGATCACCCTCCACCCTCTATCTGGCCGCTGCCGGGGTCGGACGTATCGGCATTGTCGACTCCGATGTGGTCGAGGTCTCCAACCTCCAACGCCAGATCCTGCACGGGCAATCCACTCTAGGAAAAACCAAACTCGAAAGCGCCGCCACCCGACTCCAAGACATCAACCCCCACGTGCAGATCGAACCACACGCCTGCAACTTCACCGCCGAAAACGCCCTAGAGATAGCCTCGAACTACGATATCATCATCGATGGCACCGATAACTTCCCCACCCGCTACCTCAGCAACGACGTTGCCTATTTACTCAAAAAACCCAACATCTACGCCTCCATTTTTCGCTTCGAAGGTCAACTCAGCGTATTCGCACCTCACCTCGGTGGCCCGTGCTACCGCTGCATGCTCCCCACCCCTCCAGATCCCGGCACCGTTCCCAGTTGCGCAGAAGCTGGCGTCTTAGGCGTCCTCCCAGGCATCATCGGCAGCCTCCAAGCCATGGAGGCCATCAAACTTCTACTAGGAGCCGGGGAGCCGCCCTTAGGCAGACTCATCCACTACGATGCCCTCCAGACAAAATTCCGTGAGTTCAACCTCCGCCGCGATCCGGAATGTCCACTCTGCGGCGACAACCCGAGCATTACCGAACTCATCGACTACCAAGAATTTTGTGGCATCCCCCATCCACCAAAGATCGGCAACGCAACGAACAACCCCCACGAGATTTCAGCGAAATCACTGAAAGAAAAACTCTCCACCGGATGCGACAGCATCCTCATCGATGTGCGCGAAACATGGGAACACGATGTCGCTAACATCCCAGGGTTCAGACTCGTGCGCATGCAAACCTTTCCAGCCATCATCCCCGAACTCCTTGAAGCTGGCCGCGATCGCGAAATCATCCTGCTTTGCAAATCAGGCATGCGCAGCGCCAGATGCCAGGAATTCCTCATCGGAGAAGGGTTCACCAACACCATCAACATCATCGACGGCATGGATGGCTGGCAGAGACTTTAAGTCGCCGGCGGCATAGTGAATATACAGCCTAATTAATCAACCTAATATGGAGTGGAGACTTGAAGTCTCCGACTGCCTATCGCTGATCAACCTAAGCAATTCTGAAAAATTCTGTTAATTCTGTTAATTCTGTCCAGCGCCGCAGGCATCAGCCCAAGTCCCTCAAAAAAAAATGCAACACAAACAACCAGGCAAACTCATCGTGATCGAAGGCATTGATGGCACGGGAAAATCAACCCAAGCCACCATGCTCGCAGAGCATCTCCGCAGCCAGGGGCATGAGGTGGTGCAGAGCTTCGAACCCACCAATGGCCCATGGGGCAGCAAGCTCCGCGCCAGCGCCACCACGGGCCGACTCAGCATCGAGGAAGAGCTCGACCTCTTCCTCAAAGATCGCCGCCAGCATGTCAAAGACCTCATCACTCCCACCATTGAACGTGGCGGAATCGTGGTGCTTGATCGTTACTACTTCTCCACCATGGCCTACCAAGGCGCGCGAGGAATCGACCCTCAGCAAATCCGCCGCACCAATGAATCCTTTGCGCCAAAGCCTGACATCCTTCTCATCCTCGACCTCCCTGTCGATCTTGCACTGAAAAGGATCGGCGTGCGCGACGGCGAAGCCAACGAATTCGAAAAAAGAGAATCACTCCAATTCTGCCGCGACCTTTTCCTCAGCCTCAAAGAAGAATCATTCACTCACGTGATCGACACCAACGTCAGCATTCAGGAAGTGCATGCACAAATAGTAAAATCCATTTCCGATCATAGCTGATCATAGCCGTCGTCATGGGCAAAAGTAAAATACACTCCCCCAGCTAGAATTACTGTCGTTCATTCAGACCGAGACTAATACCACTCTGCGAAACAGACAGGACTTACGTCATGAGTTTATAGCGTTTAGTTCAGAGCGAAGATAGCTATTTTTTAGGTGCTGGTGGCACGAGGATTTTCACATTACGAAATGAGACGCTATTGCCGTGATCTTGGAGAAGAATATGTCCGTCTGGCCACTCGCAAAATCCAGGGATTTTGCGATACTTGCTTTGGGCGACAATGGCGCGGAACTCAGGCGTATCTCTTTCAAAAGAGACCACCTTCTTACCATTGAGCCAGTGTTCGATATGAGTGCCATCGGTGACGACCCGCATGCTGTTCCACTCCCCCACGGGATTCGGTTTCTTCCCTGCATCTGCAGTGATCAGATCGTAAAGTGATGCCATGGTCCGGTTTCCATTTTGACCTTTTTTAGCATCGGGGTGTTTGACATCATCCAGGATTTGGCATTCCAGTCCAATCGCAGAACCTGTTTTAGCCTTCGCGCCACCACCGGTGATCGGATCCAGGTTGGGTTGACAAAAGTATTTAATTCCGCTGTTAGCTCCCGGTGTTATTTTAAATTCAAGTTGGAGGTCAAATCGAGCATATCGCTGGCGGGTCACGATATCACCTCCATGAGTCGCTTCAGCACCGCCACTCTCTAACACGGTAAGCACACCTTCTTTCATTTCCCATCCACCTTTAGGAAAGGTATCGAGTTTGGCACCGCGCCAACCATGGGAAGTTTTTCCATCCCAAAGCATACACCAACCTTTAGAAATTTCATCGGCAGTCAGGGAGTTTAATCCTTTACCTGGCTTCACCTCCTTGAGGCGGATGTTTTTCCAGGCTACAGTCAGTCCGACGTGATTTTTATTTTTGCCTATCCCGTGAACCTGCAAACCAATAAATCCGCTGGGAGTGAATCCATCGGTAATCGATGCTCTGGGAATGTTGTTGAGCCAAGTCCTGATGGATGTTCCGACGGCTTCGATCCGCACATGATTCCACTCACCTGGCTTAAAACACTCTTTTCCCTGCGCAGTGAACGCATCACCATTACCGCCGAGTTTTCCTGGGCAAAGCCATCCTCGGCGCGACTCATCATAAATACCAGCACTCCACATACGAGCACGTTTGGGATCGGGGTCAATTTCTATTTGGTAGCCGTGGACCTTCCGGAGGGGGGCTTTGATTTTTTTTCCCTGCCATTCATAGACAAATGGTTTTTCAAAATACTTACTGCGGATCTGCACACCTGAGTTGAGGCTTGGGTCTACTTTAAAATCATACTCGAGGATGAAATCACCGTATTCCTTCTCGGTGCACATAAAGGAGTTCGGCGTCTTTTCGACGGAATGGCCAACGATGGTGCCATCTTCAATCGTGTATATTGCTTCCCCTCCTTTCTGGGTCCATCCACTGAAATCCTTACCATTGAATAAATTTCCCCAGCCATCTTTGGTGCCATCCGAGGCCAAAATAATTCCAGTGCTCAAAATAGTAGCACTCATTATTGTCGTCCAGCGAGTAGATCGTTTCATCGTGATTTGCATTGCACATGAAATTAGCGTTGGCATATTAAATGCCAATACACAAAATAGCTACATATCCAAATATGAACAAGCGCTTCGCTAACGGTCTATTTCCCGCCCCATGTTTGAAAACAAACAGGAAAAAATAGCCACAAGCCAAGTGGCATCCACAACCATTGGCAAGCAAGGAAAAACCCAACCGTCCCACGGCAATCCCCCCTGGCTTGATTGTCCCGTGTGACTTTTGCTATTTGAGTGAGGAGGTTGTGAGCATTGTGCTGGAGGGAGAAAGGGGGTTGCATAAAAACGCCAGAATTAGCTTGCCAGAGATACTGTTAGTTTCAGGTTGAAGGGAGTGGGGAATTATGGGGTGAAAATAAGTTTTCCGGATGCGGGGATGGTTTTCCAGGTTTGTTTTTCTTTGTAAAAAATGGGGATGCGTTTTCCGGCTTTGCCGAGGATGGTGGCTTTTTTTAATGAGCCGTTGGTCCATTGCAGATCCACCGTTAGATTGCCGCGTGCACGGAGTCCGTGAGCTGAGCCTGTCTGCCATGCTTTGGGGAGGGTGGGTAGGAGGTGTAGAATCCAGGAGCCGAGTGCTTGGTTGTCGTTGGGTTTTGTCCGCATGTGAGATTGGATGATCATTTCTGTGACGCCGGAGGTGTTGCCGAAGTTTCCATCGATTTGAAAGGGGGGATGGAAGTCGAAGAGGTTCGGGTAGAAGTTCCGTGTGATTTGTTCGCAGAGGATTTTGTGGGCGTGCTCGCCATCGTGCAGACGCGCCCAGAAGTTAATTTTCCATGCTTTGCTCCATCCTGTTCCTCCATCGCCCCGCGCTTCTAGGGAGATTTTGGCAGCAGCCGCAAGTGCGGGTGTGGTGAGCGGTGAGATCATACGTCCGGGGTGGAGGGCGAAGAGGTGGTTGGTGTGGCGGTGATGGTCATTTTTCCGGTCGCGGTCAGTTTCCCATTCTTGTAGTTGTCCCCAGTTTCCTATTTTGGGTTTGAGGAGGTGGCTTCGCATATCGGTTACTTTTTTACGATAGTCGGCATCGATTCCGAGAATGGTAGAGGCTTCGATGTAGTTGGTGAAAATGTCATAGACGATTTGTTGGTCATAGCTTACGCCGGGTTCGGTAGGACCGTGCTCTGGCGACCATCCATCGGGGACGACGAGTGTGCCATCGGGGCGTTGATGCAGGCGGTCTTCCCAGAATTCTGTAATTTCTTTGAAGATGGGATAGGCTGAGGTTTTGAGAAAATTTTCATCTTCATTAAAGGCGTAGTGTTCCCATAGGTGTTGGGCATACCATGCGGCACCTGGGTGATTCCATTTGAAGGTGTCTGCGCCGTAGATATTGGTGCCTGTTTTGAGTGACCACCCTCGGTTAACTGGTTTTCCATTGGGATGGGTTTTGAGTCTTTGTTTAGTTGTTGTTAAATAGCTCTCACGCATGGCGATTATAAAATCAAGGAAGGCTGTATGGCAATCTGCGAGGTTGTTGGACTCGGTTAGCCAGTAGTTCATTTGGATATTAATATTTGAGTGATAATCGCTTTCCCAGGGTGGGGAGTTTGACCAGTTCCATATTCCTTGAAGGTTAGCTGGGAGGGTGCCGGGGCGGGATGATGAGATCATGAGGTAGCGGCCGTAGTTGGCAATGAGCTCCTGAAGATCAACATCGGGTGAGACGGGTGGGGATTGTTTGATGGCTTTGAATTCTTTCTGAAAGAGTTTGAGTCGTTGGTTAGTGGGGAGTTGTGAGATTTTATCTGGGGTGGTGCCTAGATCGATTTTGACGCGATTGTAGTAGGATTGGTAATCGTCAATATGGGATTTTTTAAGTGTTTTAAAATCTTTTTGTGAGGCGGCGGTTAGGCGTTTTTTAAGGAGGGGGGGGACGGAGCCGCCGCGCCATTGAGCTTGAAGGCTTTGTTTGTAGTTTGTGTCTGCGACCAAAATGATTTCGAGGTCTTTGACTTGGGTGAATTTGAGTTGGCCGTTTGAGGCTGAGATTTTACCTGCTGCACAACGGGCTAGGAGGCGGGCTCCGTATTGAAGGTTGTTCGCTAATACGCCATCGAGAAAAATGATGTTTTTATCAGAGGTGATGGAGGAGGATTTTCGGGATTGGTAGGCGAGGACGGGAACCTGCTTCACCTCGCCTTTTTTGCCTCCTTTTTTTCTGACCTTTTTAGTTTTTCCTGTGGGGATTTTAGGTGCGCCTTCATAAGGGGCGTGTCTGTGGCCTAGAAGAAAGGAGAGATCGTCTTTTAGTTCAATGGTTCCAGAGAGTGGTTTGTCTGCGGTGAAGGAGAAGATGAGGGCTTTATCTGGGGCGGAGCTAAATGCTAAGCGGTGATGTTTGACGCCTTTTACTTTGAATGAGGTTTCGTGGATAGCGGTGTCAATGTGTAGTTTGCGTTGGTAATCGCTTGCGGATTTGGCAGGTAGGTCATTGAAGTGGATTTTGAGATAGCCTAGGTTTTGGTAGGCTCCCATGGCGATGTCGTCACCATTCCAGAGGGTGTCGATATTGAGCTGGATGAGTTCATCTGCTGTGCCGCCGGTGACCATGCCGCCAAGCGAGCCGTTTCCGATAGGGAGGGCTTCGCTGCTAATTGTCCGTTGTCTGGCAGGGGCGGTGTAGAAGAGTGTGTCCGATGGGCTGTCCGTAGCTTGAAGGATCTCAGGGATGAGTGCTGCACTGAGAAGTAAGAGGTGTAGTTTTGACATGGTAGTTGTGGAGGTTCGGTTTTCTCAGGGGGATATAGGGGGTTGCGGGGGGAAGAGGGGCTATTGAATTGAGAATAGTGAATTTTGAATGGTGAATGAAAACTCTGGACAGCTCGATTATCGTAAAACTGAGGGAAGCTTCACGTAAATGAACGATTCACAAAAAAACCATGCCTCAATTCATTAAATTTGAACGTAGCTCCACCACTCGCTATGCCAAGACCTTTTTTGGGTAACGATTGTTTACGGAGATTTACCGATTCAATCAGGCGTCTTCAAGAACCAGGGAAAGTTCCGTTTGATGTTGTGGTGGCGGTGTTGTTGCGCATGGTGGTGGGATGATCCCATTACTTGATTTCGAAGGGTGAATGACTACCGAGTTTGAGTTGATCCGAGTCCATTTTTTTGAGTTCGATCGTGGTGGATAGAAGCTCGCCTTTAGTTTGGTTATTTTCAAGGCTGACATTTTGACATCCTTCGAAAAAAAATGCCCTTTTATTCGGGTGCCATGGTTGGAACGTATGGCTGCGCTCGAAGGTGTTACCAGTAATGCTGAGGCCGTCGACTGAGCGGGCAAAAACTAAGGGGGCGTCGAAAATTTTAAAATGGTTATTTTCGATGCGTATGTCGCGATGATAGGATTGCCCCGTCTTAAGCTCTTTGATCACAGGGTCGATGCTGATGATGGCCCGGCAGAACTGAAACATGTTGGTCAAGCAGTTATCGAATGTGTTGTTGCGGATGATGGTGGGGCCAAACTCACCAACACCCCCGGACTCAAACCATCCATTGGCATCGCCTGCCACCAGGACAGCACTGCCGGAGGTGCGGACGAGGTTGTTTTCCACTAGGCATTTGCGGGGTGTGTTAAAAAGCATGCCTCGGGCGCGGTTATTTTTTACGGTGTTGCCTGAGAAGATGATCTCGGGGGTGTAGGTGATATTTTCGATAGCGTGTTTCACTTTCAACTCAGCGGGTAGAGGCGTATCAAAGGTGATTTCTACTTTTCGAGTGTCGAGCACTTTGGTCGATTTGACGGTGTAGAACCCCTTGCCGACGGGGAGCAGTGTGAGATTGTTGATCAGGCGGATTTCATCTCCGGGTGATGCAATGGTAAATCCTTTCGATTGGCCGTGCATAAACCGCGTGACGAGGCGGTTATTTTCTTTGTCAATTTGAATGATTCTCAGGCTGGTGCCGTGCACGTTGATGGCATCGTCCATCATGCCTTGAAAGTGGCTGTTCGTTACCTTGATCAGCCCTCGGCATCCTGAAAAGTGGGTAGCATCCGCCATGGCAGTGGAAATACGCCCCGTGCCTTTGCGTGGTGCCATACGAAAGTGGTCGAGGGTGATGTTGGTGCTCCTTTGTCCCAACACACCCATCCCACAGGCATGGTGGATCGTGATATGATTGAGTTTGGTGTTAGTGCTTTCTTCGATAAAAACACCAACGTGGTTCCGGTTATTGTGGCGATGGGTGATGCGGTCGCCTACGAGGTAGGGGGCTTTGACCTTACCTTCAAACTGCACCACGTTAGGTTGGATTTCCACGGCCTTGGATTTGTAGAGTTTGAAGGGGAACCCGAATTTGCGGTACTTTGTTCGTCCGGTTTTTCCCTCAAACGTATACCCGGTCGTGTCGCTTTGAAGTTGACCGTCGATCAGAAATTGAAATTTTCCTTGATCGTCGATTTTGTAGGTGGTTCCCGGAGTAAACCTAAGCGTGAATGTCTTGGCGTCGATTGCGGTGAGGGTTGAGTCTGTGTGGATCGGACTGACGAAGTCGAATGCCAAGTTTTTGAGGGTGATATTTTGCGATTTACCAATGTGAAAGACAATCATCCGGTGGTGCATCAGAAAGAGCGATCCCGAGCCATCGATGGTGATGTTTTTCATCTCAAGGATGGGCATCGCGGTCCATTTCGGAAAGTCGTCTTGATTATTGGAGACGTAGGGACCATCCTTGGTGAGCAGAGTGCCTTCTTTTTGAAAGTGGTAGGTGCCTTTGGGGAAGACCAACGTGCCGCCGCCATCGGCTTTGAGTTGTTCTAGCGCCTTACGAACGATGGGGGTTGCATTCTGATCACTATCGGGTTTGAGCCCGAGGTCGGCAACGGATAAGGTTCCGGCTGAAAGGTTGAGAATGAATGGTGTGAGGGTTGCTAGGGTGAGAAAAATGGCACAAGACTTCATGGCTTGCGGAGTATGCGTGGGATAGTTCGGTTGTGCAAGCATTCATCAGATAGCTCGGGAGCTTCAAGCCAAACGTCCGGCATCACCCCCCTACCCTTCTGTCCATTGCAGATAGACGGGATCTTTGGCGATGAGGTCGGCGAGCACCCGATACCCCTCAGTGAGGGGATGGGATGAGTCGCCGTAGAGAGCGCTGTCGAGAGTGACTGGGGTAATGGTGGAAACATCTTCCGATTGAAGCCATGACTGAACTGCGATGAGTTCTTTCTCAAATTGGGGTTTGTTTTCATCGGCCATGATATGAGTGTTGAAGGGGCCTATGATCACCAGCACGTCATTATTACGCTCACGTAGCAGCTTAACCAAACGCTGAAACGAGCGCCACTGGATGGATTTCCCCGTGGACACCCACGGAAATTGTTGGGTGCCAATGCCGGTGGCGGACCAGGGTTTGTGACGAGAACTTTGGGGACCGCGGTCCGGATCATTGAGGGGTTCAGAAGGAACTCTAAAGGTAATTTGTTGCCATGGGAGTTCGGTCGCGTTCGGATAGGATGGCGGGTATTTCCCATCGTCATCCAAGGTCCAGGCGTAGAGGTTTTTTTGATCGAAATAGGTGGACTGGATATGATCGACCCAGTTGAAAAATGGAACCTCCCGGGTGACAACGATACTTGCTTTGTCATTAAACTTCGCCCGATAACATGGAATCTTCACCTCGAACTGCGGCACCAGCGGGACGTGGTTAAACTTACGTTCCTTGTCGGTGGAAAGATCAGATTCCGGACTCGTCATCCAGAGCAGGTTGCAGTGAAGGATCACTTTGCGGTCGTGGATGGCGGCTCCATAATTTTTCACCAAGCCTTCAAGGGCAAGAGGAAATAGTCCATTCACCCCGGCGTTGACATAATGATCCGGTTGGTCGGTGGTTTCGTTGAGAAAATGAGTGAGCGTGCCATCGTGGGTGACGTATTCTCCCCAGACAACGGAGTCGCCAAGCACCGGGATCTGGTCGGTGGCGAGGGCGTCGATTCGACGTTGGTAGAGCCAGTAGTCTTTACTCAAGGTGTAAGGAATACGGTAGTCTTCGGTGATATCGAAGGTTTCTATTTTTTTCCAAATGGAAGGTGTTGATACCACCACCACAACAACAATCGCGCAGATGATCAGCCAGGATCTGGCCTTGATATAGAGACGCGGAGTGTCCGTTTTATGATAAAACTTAGAGACATCAGCGTTGGTCTTCTCAGTTTTTAGATGCTCTGTCGTGGCCATTGGATTAAAAATAGTGAGGTTTAGAACTGAAAGTAGATAAATGCCCCCCCTTTCGAGGAAAACAACAGAAGATAAACAATCATCCCGGTGGCGAGACTGATACGGGTGACAGGCAACTCCAGGAGGTGTTTGAACTTGGATTCGCTAAAGTATTGATAACCCCATACCGCAACGATGAGGACTCCCATCAGTAGAGGGAATCCGGGGTTGGTCCATGGGGTTGTTGCCATGCGGGTGAGGATGATATTGGCACTTTCCAACGAGTCTGCGCGGAAAAATATCCAGGCAAAACAAACAAAGATAAATACCACGATTTGTTTGAGAATTTTTGGCACATGGTTGCGGTAGTTTTCGGATCGCTCCAAAGCCCGAGTGACCATACTCCCGATCCCGTGCAGCGCTCCCCAGATGATAAACGTCCATGCCGCCCCGTGCCACAGACCGGAAATGACAAAGGTAACAATCAGGTTCCGGTAGGTAAAAAGCGAGCCTTTGCGGTTTCCGCCCAACGGGATATAAACATAGTCGCGAAACCAGGTCGAGAGACTGATATGCCAGCGCGACCAAAACTCCCCAAGACCGGCAGCGAGGTAAGGGTGGTTAAAGTTGAGCATCAAGCGGAACCCAAACACCCGGGCAACACCACGTGCCATATCCGTGTAGCCACTGAAGTCAAAGTAGATCTGCCAGGCAAAGGCAAAGGTAGCAAGAATCAACGCCGGAGCATTCTGACCCGACGGGTCGTCGTAAATCCGCTCGACGTAAACAGAGAGGTAATTGGCGAGTGCTAGTTTTTTAAACAGCCCGACGAGAAAAAGTGAAAGCCCTTCCGTTACATCCCGACCGGTCACCGTAGGCCGCTGGTCGAATTGTGGAAGGAGATGAGTCGCCCGCTCGATCGGACCTGCGACAAGTTGTGGAAAAAACGAAACGAAGGTGGCAAATTTGATAAAACTGCGCTCGCGGTGGATGTGACCTCGGTAGAAATCGATGGTGTAACTCATCGACTGAAACATAAAAAATGAGATCCCGACAGGTAACATATATTCAAACCCCATCGGCATCAAGGTGGAGGCATCCGGCAGGCTTATCGGGAGGGTGGTTCTGGCTAAAAGCTGATTAATCGCCTCAGTCATAAACCCGGCGTATTTAAAAAAGACGAGCAAACTCAAGTTATTGATCAAACTGACCACAAGCCAGATTTTCCGGCTCGAAAAGGCGGTGGCCATCGCCATCAGCAAAAGGATCATCATCAGCCAGAGCATCATCGGCCGTAGGTTGTCAACCCCGCTGATCGCCACACCCAACGCCACAAGGGCAGCGATCACAAACCCCCAGTAGGCGACACGCAAGCGAGAGGAATCGATCCCAGCTCCCCAGAGGTGTTTCCATCTGAATCCCCCACCCTCCTTAGGGCAACGATCCATGAAGCCCACAACATTATAATCCAGTGATGTGGAATAAAAAATAAGAATCAGATAGTAGGGACTCCACCAGCCGTAAAAAACATACGATGCCAGAAACAACCAGTGCAACCAGAATCGCGTTTTGCGAATCGCAACATATCCCAGTAGAACAACCAGGAAAAAAATCGCAAACGTCCAAGTGTGAAAGAGCATAGCTGAGGGGGACTGGGGCGGACTGCGTGTTATTGGGTAAGAGCCTTCAACTCCTCAGCCGTAATGCGGCGCACACAGCGGAACCCACAGTAATCGGTTGTAAAGCAGGCATCCGAGTCACCTGTCAACTGCCCGGTGCGAAAGGTGACACGACACATGCTGGCACTGGATTTCCAGTTGCCACCACGCATCACACGTTTGCTTTTGCCACTGCCATCGGCCTGGGGTCCTGCTGGGTCGGATGATGGACTGTTGGCGTAATAATCGGCGGCATAAACATCTTCACACCACTCGGAAACGTTACCCAACATATCGTAAAGCCCCCAGGCGTTCGGTTTTTTCACTCCCACGGGGTAAGTGCGCTTTTGCGAGTTGGAATCGAACCACGCATGCTGCTTGAGCTTCGCTTCATCGATATCGCCAAATTTGCCAACTCCACCGGCGCGTGCCGCATACTCCCATTCGGCTTCGGTCGGGAGTCGGTATCCATTGGCACCGGCGATCAGCGGCCATCCTGGTTGATCTTCATCGTAACAAGGTGTGAGGTTTTCGAGAAGTGAACGCTCATTGCAATAGATCCGGGCATCACGCCAGCGGATTTGTTCGATGGGCATCTGAGGATCAGTCTGCCAGTGCGATGGGTTGGAGATTTCAGCTTTCACAAACATCGCACCGGTCACTTCATACTGATCCATGAGAAAGGCGCTTATTTTCACCTTGTGCGCTGGTTTTTCATCGGCACCATCAGCATCCGAGCCCATGGCAAACTCCCCACCGGGAATAGATACCATCTTCACACCGGATGCCGTGGTAATCTGCGTGGTGGTGGTGGCCGAGGCCGATGGAGTCGCCGAGTCTTTGCAGGAACTCAGTAGCACAAGCCCGCTTATTGATACACATGTGGCTAATGTTGTTATTACTGATTGCCTGTGGTGGGAAAAGGATGATTTCATAAAATGATGGTGGTGGTTTTGTGGAAGATAAGGCGTAGAAAATTATTTTTTAACAGGAATGCTATCGGGTTCTTTATAGCTATTTCCGTCATGCGTGATTTGGGTCCAGCGTGAGTTTGTTTTTTCGGCGATAGGGAGTTCGCCCGTTTTTCCAAGTGCCACAGCAATGATGTTCCAGCCTTTGGCGTAGACACCCACGGTTTCAGAGGCGTGCATCACCGTGCCGGGTTTGGTGATGTCACCTTTCCCTGATGGGCCACGACTGAGGAGTAATAGTTGACCACCGGGCACCCATTCCGCGTGGTAGATTTTATTTTTTTTATCGGTGATGCAGAATTCGGGTTTTGCCAATACCGGAGGACTGGCAGCCCAGTCAATCCGTGCAATACTGACAAGATGATCTGTTTCACACCAGGCGATGTGAGTGCCATCCGGACTTACATCCGATCGGCAACCGTGGACCTTGAGGTCGTGGAGCGCCATCCCGTTGGCTTCGATCACAAACGTGGAGTGTTTAACTCCCATACCACCATGGACGGTAGCAATGATCCACTTGCCATCCTTCGAAAAACAAGGATTGAAGATATGATTAATTTTTGAGCTGTTCACATGCGGGCGGGTTTTGCCACTTTTTAGATCATAAAACATAATACCCTTGTTCGCGGCACTGGCTGGGCTGAATTTTTTATACTCTTGGGGAAGGAACCCGAGCGTCCTTCCATTGGGGGCCCAGAATGGCTGACGGGCGTAATCAGCTACTTTTTTTCGATTTTTCCCATCAATCCCCATGATCCAGATACTCCGGATTTTTTTTCGGCCTTTCCCGACATCTGAAACAAAAGCGATTTGCGAGCCATCCGGAGAAACTTTGGGATAGAGTTCGTGGATGTCCGGCGTGTTAGTGAGGTTTCGTTTGTTTGCACCACTGACACCCATGATGAAAATCTCCCAATTGTTATTGACGTAGCCTTCGCAGAGAAACTGATGAGGCGATTGGGAAACGATGGTGCCTATATCTTTCGCGCTGGCGTTGGTATCGGAACTCCATAGAATTACGAAGGAACAAAATGAAATGAGACCGTTGGGGGTTTTAAATGATACCATGATATTCGTTGATGTCGGTGAACTGATGATGGCTTTAGAAATGACGGTTTAGCGCGCGACGGGAACCCAGGACGGTTCTTTGTAGCTTTGGCCGTCGTGGGTGAGCTGCTTCCATTGGTCATTGGCGGGTTGGTTGAGGTCAATGGTTTTTCCAGGTTTAATACCGACGGCAAAAAGATTCCATCCTGCGGCATAGACACCAACAATTTCAGCGGCGGCCTGACACGTCCCCGGCTTACCAGGGTCACCTTTGCCATCCGGCCCCCGACTGATGGTGAGAAAATCCCCCTTGGGTGACCATTCCGAGTGATATATTTTATTTTTTTTATCCTTCATTGCTTCATAAGGCTTTCCGATAGTAGGTGGATTGCTAGTCAGATCGATATCGAGGATCGAGATCACATGGTCGGAACTCCCCCAGGCGATGTGTTTACCATCGGGACTAAACGATGGCCGACAACCGTGAACTTTTAAATTGATGATACGTTTCCCCTTGGCCTCGATGAGAATATCCGCGTGTTTAAATCCCATTCCGCCATGGACGGTGGCGACAATCCATTTTCCATCCGGGGACATTCCGGGGTTGTAGAGGTGTTTGAGTTGCTCGCTATTAACATGGGGGGTGGATTTCCCGCTCGCCAGATCATGGAACATCATTCCTTTGGTGGAAAAATCCAAAGCGCTGAATTTTTTATACTCCTGAGGTAAATACCCCAGCGTTTTACTATCGGCTGCCCAAAACGGCTGACGCGCGTAGTCGGATACCTTTATTCGCTCGGATCCATCCACATTCATCACCCAGACGCTACGGATTTTCTTTCGCCCTTTTCCAGTATCGGAGACAAAGGCAATCTTCAAGCCGTCGGGAGATACCTGGGGGTAGAGTTCGTGAATGTTCGAGGTGTTGGTGAGATTTCGTTGATTCCCCCCATCGGCATCCATTATAAAAAGCTCCCAATTATTGGAGGTGTAACCTTCACAAATCAGCTTATTAGGTGTTTCAGAAATCTGCTTCTGGAGACTATCTGCAGCGAAAAGCGGTGCAACCATCTTTACGAGCAACAAGCCAATGATTGTATAGGAAAGTGATAATCGATTCATCTTAAAAATATGTAAGGCACTCTATACAGAAAGCCAACCACATTCATTTCAAATAAATGAAAAAAATATTTTGTTCGATCACTGTTTTGTATTTGATGAGGAGATCTCGACACGATATATTCAGGTATCGAGCTTCAACCCTCCCCAGTTCACCATGAAATCAGCACTCACGATACGACAACATCTCTCACCCCTCTTGATTTCGCTAACGTCGATCTTTTTTCTTTCCCCTCTGTCCAGTGCTGCTGGTGCTGGGGTCGATTGGGAAAATGAAACCGTAATCAGTCGGAACAAAGAGCCGGGGCACGCCATGGTTTTTTCCTACCCTGACGAAAAATCAGCCCGTGTCGGCACTCGTGAAGCGAGTCCAAACTTTCAACGACTCAATGGCCTATGGAAATTTCACTGGGTCTCGGAACCCGACAAACGTCCGGTCGACTTCTACCACCCGAAATTTGATGACCGAGCCTGGAAAAATATCGAAGTGCCCTCCAACGTGGAGCTAAAAGGATACGGCACCCCTATTTACGTCAACCAGAAATACGCCTTCCGAGCCAACCCACCCTTTGTGATGAAAACGCCACCGAAGGGTTACACCACTTATAAAGAGCGTAATCCTGTCAGCTCGTATCGTCGGACCTTCACCATCCCTACCCAATGGATCAAACAAAACCAGGAGGTTTTTGTTCATTTTGCAGGAGTGAGTTCCGCCTTCTACCTCTGGATCAATGGTCAAAAAGTAGGCTACTCCCAAGGCAGCCGCACCCCGGCCGAATTTAAGATCACACCATATCTTAAACCACAGGGGAAAAACCTCATCGCGGTAGAGGTTTACCGTTACTCCGATGGCTCGTATCTCGAATGCCAGGACTTCTGGCGCTTGAGCGGAATTTTCCGTGATGTTTTTTTGCGGAGTGCCCCAAAAACTTGTATCCGAGATTTCCGGACAAAAACTCCCTTCGATGCATCTTATAAAAATGCAACACTCCACACCGACGTCATTGTCCAGCACCCTCAAAAAAACAACGCCCCATTAAGCGTGGAGCTCAAACTAATCGATAGCACCGGAAAAACCATCCACACTCAAACATCTAATAAAACCACCCCCATCGATCAAACATCCTCGAAAGTGTCTCTGGTGATGCCAGTGAAATCCCCCCACCAGTGGTCGGCCGAATCACCCTACCTCTACCGCTTAATCATGACCCTCAAATCAGGGAAAAACACCCTAGACATCACTTCGGCAACAGTGGGCTTTCGCACCGTCGAGATCAAAAACTCCCAGATGTTAGTCAATGGTCAAGCTGTGTTAATCAAAGGAGTCAACCGCCACGAACACCACCCAGAGCATGGGCACGTCGTGACGATGGATAGCATGATCGAGGAAATTCTCCTGATGAAACAATTTAACATCAATGCCGTCCGCACCTCCCATTACCCGTTCGATCCGCGCTGGTATGACCTTTGTGACCAATATGGCATTTATATCTGCGCCGAGGCCAATAACGAATCGCACGGCATGGGCTATGGCAAAGCCGCCCTTGCCAAACGCCCATCCTGGGGCCCGGCGATCCTAGACAGATTCAAAAGGATGTTCTACCTGACCCGAAACCACGCCAGCGTCATCTGCTGGTCTCCCGGGAATGAAAGTGGCAATGGTGATAACTTCAGAGCGGTTAAACACTGGCTTACAGAAAGAGGAGACGACACCCGACCATTCACCTACGAACGCGCCGCCTTTGATGATTATTTGGACATCTACACCCCGATGTATCCATCCGTATCCATCATTGTTAAATACGCCACCGGCAAGGAGGTGGATTTTCATTCCAAAAAATACGGCGATGAGTTTAAAATCGAAGCTGGTGTCCCGCGTATGCCCACAGTGATGTGTGAATACGTTCACTCGATGGGGAACAGCACCGGTGGAATCTCCGAATACTGGGATGCCATCCGAAAATATCCAAGCCTCCAGGGTGGATTCATCTGGGACTGGGTGGACCAGGGGCTCTACAAAACCAATAAAGACGGCACCCGTATCATGGCCTACGGCGGAGATTTTGGCGATAGACCAAACAATTTCACCTTTTGCCTCAACGGCATCATTGATCCCGAACGCAACCCCCACCCAGCAATGATGGAGGTCAAAAAACAATACCAAAACATCCACGTCAAACAACCAGAGCCCTCCAAGCCATTCACCCTCGATGTGTTCAATGAAAATTTCTTTGTCAACACAAACCGCTTTACGGGACAATGGAAAATAACCCAAGATGGCGTAGTGGTGAAACACGGAAATCTGGACAAACTCGACACTGCACCCCAGGCGCATCAAATCATCCAGATCAACCCTGGCAACTGGACAATGAAACCAGCCCATGAGTATCTTCTAACCCTTCGGTTCTATCCCAAAGAAAATCAAAGCTGGGCAAAAAAATCCCATTGTGTGGCATGGGATCAGTTCATTCTACAATCACCCACCCACTTCCCCACCCCCACACCCCCCGATCAAGGAACCTTGACTCTCAAAGAAACCAACAGGGGGTTTGCCATCCAGGACACCTCAATCGGATTTAAGCTGATGATCGGAAAATCAACCGGCACCATCGACCATTACGAAGTGAAGGGCCAATCCTATCTACTCAGTTCCTTGGTGCCTAATTTCTACAGACCTCCCACGGAAAATGGCCGAGGACGCGTCGCCTCTGTAGGAAAACCACTCATGGATGCCGCCGAAAACCGGACCGTGGACAGCATCCGCGCCATTAAGTCATCCACAAAAAAAATCACCCTCGAATCCAAGATCAACATTCCCATTTCATGGAATCAAAAAGGAAAAAAAGGAGAGCAACCCAAAAAGATCATCGTAAACATTCCATGCATCTTCACCTACGAGATCCGCTCGGGAGGTTATGTAAAAGTGAATATGAAAACCACCGTGCCTAGGTCGCTCAGAAACATCTACGGATTTGGCAAGGTGCTCCGGGTGGGCACCGAAATGAAAGTATCAAAAAAACTCACCAACATCCAATGGTATGGCCGTGGCCCATGGGAAAATTATCCTGACCGAAAAACTGGCTCGGCACTCGGAATCTACGAATCGACTCTCGACTCCTTCTATCACACCTACGTCCACCCGTCTGAAAATGGGAACCGATCAGATACTCGCTGGCTAGCCCTCACTGACCAATCCGAAAATGGCATCCGTATCTCTGGATTACAGCCACTTCAGTTTTCAGCCTATCCATTTACACTCCAAGACCTCACCGAAACCAAACATGCCGCCGAACTCAAAAAGCGCGATTTCATCACCCTCTGCGTGGATGCCAAAACCGCTGGCGTCGGCAACGTCTGGGGAGGATACACCCGCAAAACGGTCAACACCGGAGCCTACAACTTCAGCTACATCATCACTCCCATTTTAAAACCATGAAACGAACAACCAAAACACTACTCTTCGCATTGGCAGGAATGCCTCTACTCACCATTTCCTCCACTGCAGAAGAAAAATTCACCTCCCTCTTCAACGGTAAAGATTTAAGTGGGTGGGTCACGGTGGGCACCAAGGGGTCCTTTAAAGTGGACAATGGCACCATCCGCACCACCGGCGCCCACCCATACCCCTCATGGCTCAGGAGCGAAAAAGAATACGAAAACTTCGTGTTGAAATTTTCCTACAAACCCAAAGCTTGGTATGAAGGTGGCGTCCTCATCCATGCCCCGGAACACGGCCCGGGGTCAATGCTCGGCATGAAACTCCACCTCACCCACACAACACACCCCTACGGCACCCACTCGACTGGGGCCATTTACAAAGCCGCCGCACCACTCGCCATCCCACTGACCCCTAAAAAATGGAATCAGATTGAAATCACCTGCGACTGGCCGAAACTCCAAGTCAAAATGAATGGCACCCTCATCCAAAACATTGATATGAGCAAAAACCCCGCATTCAAACATCGCCTCCGTCGCGGGTACATCGGATTGCAAAACATCTGCAACAGCAACGCATTCTACAAAGATATTCAAATTCGAACTCTACCCGACCAAGAAAAATGGACTTCTTTGTTTGCCTCTGGGTTAGCGGGTCTAAAGCTAGAGGGAAAATCCAAATGGACGATCGAAGAGGACACCCTCACAGCTAAAGGTAATAACGCGATGGCCTGGAGCAAAGAAAAATTCACCGCCCCCTACGAGTTTCAAGTGTGGGTAAAAACGATGGTCAACGTAAATGGCGGCGTGGTTTTTAACTCAAACGAAGGCAAACGGGGCGTCGAGATCCAATGCTTCAACACCCCGGACACCACCAACCCAACTGGAAGCCTCTACGGGATTGCGCCAGCCTCTCATCTGGTAAGCCGCGATGAAGAATGGTTTTTAATTCAGCTCTTCAACAACGGCGCGAGTGCCGAAGTCTTTGTGAATGGTGAAAAAGTTTCCGAAACCAAAAATCTCAAACCACCGTATTCAGGATTCTTTGGATTTCAACAACACACCCCTAAAGGACACGTCTCTTACCGAAGTGCCCGCATTCGAAAGATTCGATAATCAAACAGGTATATAAATAACTCAATAAACTCACCATGTCCCATCAACACACATCCCGCCGCAATTTCATCAAAGGTGCCGCCGGCATTGCCGCCTTTACGATCGTCCCCAGTCACGTCCTGGGAGGCCCCAAACACATAGCTCCCAGCGAAAAACTCAACATCGCCTGCATCGGTTGTGGCGGTAAAGGAGCCTCGGATATCAGGGCGATCAGCAACCAGAACATCGTTGCTCTCTGCGATGTCGATTCGAAAAGAGCCGCTCGCACCTTCAAAGACCACCCGAAAGCAAAAAAATACACTGACTTCCGGGAGATGCTTGAAAAAGAGGACAAGAACATCGATGCGGTAATGATCTCCACCCCCGATCACACCCATGCCGTCGCAGCGATGGCAGCACTCAAAATGGGAAAACATGTCTATTGCCAAAAACCTCTCGCACATAATATCCATGAAGTCCGCGCACTCACAGAGGAAGCGGCCAAGCAAAATCTAGTCACCCAGATGGGCATCCAGATCCACGCCTACGACAGAATGAAACTCGGTGTAGAAATGATCAAGTCCGGACTCATCGGCAAAGTACATCACGTGGATGTCTGGAGTAGTAAAAGTCAACGCGGTGGCACTTCAGCCCCCTTACCCACGAAACCTCTGCCCAGCATGCCCATCCCGAACACCCTGGAGTGGGATCTCTGGCTCGGGCCGGCGCCTGAGCGGGAATACAATATCGGCTACCACCCAAGCAAATGGCGCCGGTGGAGAGACTTTGGTGTCGGACGACTCGGTGATATGGGCTGTCACATCATCGACCCCGCCTTCTGGGCACTGGATCTAGTTTCACCGATCGCCGTTGAAGCCCATTGCAGTGAATTCAACGATCAAGTTTACCACTACAGCAACATCGTGCAATGGGACTTTGCCGCACGTGGAGATCAACCCGCCGTGACCATGAAATGGTATGATGGTGTGAACCATCCGCCGGTTCCCAAAGGAATGCCTAAAGATTTCAAACTACCCAACCAAGGTGGACTTTATTACGGAGATAAAGGAATCCTCCTCTTGCCTCACATGACTGGCTCATCACCTAAAAGTGTAGGGCCGGTCTTGCTTCCTTTATCCAAAATGAAAGGCTTTGAAGCTCCGGAACAACTCTACGAGCGCGGGATCGACCACTATCAGGAATGGGTCCGCGCCTGTAAAGGTGAAGGGAAAGCTCTCACCCCCTTCGATTACTCCGGCCCACTCACCGAAACCGTCCTGCTCGGAAACGTCGCCGCCCGTGTGGGTGAAAAATTACAGTGGGACGCAAAAAAAATGTCCATTACCAACCTACCGGAAGCCAACGCATTCCTCTCCAGGCAATACCGTAAAGGCTGGTCACTTTAACACACCCGTCTCTGCACCATTGCGCTTGCATGTTCCCACCCCCTCATCCAAGCGTAAATGATACGCGACTTCGAAAGAAAAAACAGAACCCCCTTCACCACACCGCCTATCTCCTGGATTCACGGGACGGGGAGTTACGGATAATCATCATGTTCCCGTGCGTCCCAGCGTAGCTCTCGGGGTATTCACAGTTGCTTCCCAGCGTCACCGATTTCCCAGCATCCCTATCAGCTTCGTAAAGTTGATAGGTCACGTCACCGCTTTTCCACTCACTACGGGACAACGTGTAGTGGGATAGCCAGGGCATTTTTTTCGTAATGGAAAAGCTGATCGACGGCGTAGTCCTCACAAATGAAGAGGCACTTCATTGTTACAATGAATGTGCCCGTGGTGAGACTTGTCTGTTACAAAAACGGGGATGAGAACTACTTTAACAATGATGACGGAGGAAGTTGGGTTTTCTGATTGAATGGTGATATTCTGAGCCTTATCAGCTCCGGTGCTCTTGATGACAAGGGCGTCGTCCTGTGAGGAAATGCGACAATTTGTCACTGTGACATAGCTACTGCTATCAATGTCCAGGCCGTCGCGGTTGGCGCGGGCGGTATTTTTGATTTTTAATCCATCAATGATTACGTCGCGACAACCGAGGATATGGCAAGTCCAATTTGCGGCCTCAAGCATCAGGGTTCCTACACTAAGGAGATTGGTTCAGATTTTTTGACAGGATTAACAAGATTTGAAGAGTCCTGCGGACTCTGGAACGAAGCTTTGTTTGAAATAATCCTGTAAATCTTGTAAATCCTGTCTAAAATAAAAAGAAATAAAGAGAGGGTTTAATTTTTCTAAAACAA